>Ga0114973_10000680_pt1 | contig 25592 bp, 24 predicted proteins | sample M_140807_MF_Meta_FD_87025 | JGI IMG/M metagenome (GOLD analysis project Ga0114973, IMG submission 87025) | Freshwater microbial communities from Lake Montjoie, Canada to study carbon cycling - M_140807_MF_MetaG | ecosystem: Environmental > Aquatic > Freshwater > Lake | place: Lake Montjoie...
ATCCGAATTTCACCGGGTATTCGGAAGTTCATCCGAATTTCACCGGGTATTCGGAAGTTCATCCGAATTTCACCGGGTATTCGGAAGTTCATCCGAATTTCACTATAATCTTCACATCCTCCTTCTTAATACATTTCGTAGCAGAAATCGATAATTCCTCGCGTTTTTTTCGCGTCTTCCCATCCGTATCCAATTCAGTCGCCGATTTCTTCCTCTTCGACGTACTATTTCTCGAATTCATATCCGCCTCTACTGCATCGAAATTATCCTTTATTTGTATATATTCGATTATTTGGTTCTCAATCGCCCATTTGAAGAAATTGAGTTGTCCTATAGTAGTCTCCATGAAATTATCATCGTCATATGGGATTTTGATACGATCCCATCTACAAAAGGGGTCGAAATTTTTCTTCGAATACGCCTTCAACTGGAGTTTATAATCATTATATACCTTGAATCTCTCCTGTGAATCGCCTAAATGATAAACAGTATAGAATTTTTTCGCGAAATTTGTCACAAACCAATCCACGATCCTAAGGGAGATTTTGGACTCGCCGTTGATAATCCCCATCATCTTATTGAGGTTCTCGCGATTCTCGTAGAATTTCGTCAGGTTTCTTAGGAGTAATTGGTTTTTCGTTGTACATACTGTTGTTGTCATATAGAAATGATTATTCCAACTTTTTATATGACTTTTTTTTAGGAATTACCTTTTGGTATATGAGTTTTACGAAATCATCTATTTGATTTTATCACTTTTACGAAATCATATATTATCACAAGGTTTTCCCATAATTACGCAATATATTCCCGCAAATACAGTTAAAATATGTAAGAAAATCATATGTATAATGACCGACTGATATGTCATATAGGTTATACATTCTTTGGTTTTACAATAATCCATTCCGATGAAAAATACGAATTCATTTACGACAAATACCGCTATACTAGTTCCAATAGAATAATACCATATATATCGGATATTAGGTAATAAATATGTCGCAACATATGTACACCATAATATACATATAACTACACAAAACTGGTCTAAACTGCGATAGAATCCACATTTTTCTATATGACTCCAATGTAGGATACTGGTTACATATACGACAAATTGTGTGAACCCTAAGATTTTTTGATTATATGCGAGAGATACAAGTGCAGCGATGAAAATAAGGGGAATAGAATAATTAATGGCTAAGTCGGATATTTCGTAGGGGATATATGGTTCTCTATCCATCTAAAGGGTCATATAGAAATATTTTTATATCACTTTGTATCTCTTTTTTACAAGATTTCAAATAGAATCCTTTTTATTGCGAATTCTGATAAAATTGATTTTATTTTCCCGAAATATATAAATCCCATACCCCATGTCCGCCGGTCTTACAGAAGAATATGTCCCAAAACTAAATAAATGTATATCAAAATCAAGATCGATGAAACAATGCCCCCAGTATACGAAAGAGGCCAATTGCCTATGTAAAATCCACCAATATCAGGCGGAATATACCCCCGAAATGATGGCGAATCTGACACCCTGTAGCACTTGCCATAAAACATTCTATCTACCCACATGTAAAGTATGCGACGGTTGTAAAGAAAGGGTAATAGAAACCAGACAAAAGAAAAGAGAGACAATAATCCTATGTGACAAAGAAGGCTGTAAATTCAAACGATCGGCAGAGAACAAATATTGCAATAAACATCAGGCCCAGATTTTCCTCGACGATACCGCCGCGGCTGGTCTTAGACCATGTTACGACCATATCCGCGGTTGTCGTTCTCAATTACCCCCCGAATATAGGTTCTCCAAATGCCAACCCTGTCTAGAAAAAGATAGGGTGAATGATAACCAAAAGCGTAATGGCGCGATCCAAGAATCCAATGTATTCGAAGGGTCCAATAAAATGGAGAAAAAATGCACCGTATGTTGCCGCGAATATGAAGTAAATTCCTTTATAGGACAGAACGGGGTAATAACCAAAACGTGCATTAACTGTCGAGAGTCAAATAAAAGACAAGATGAAAGACGGGATAAAGAACGTAGGGCCGAGTTAGCCAGGGTCCGAGAACAAACCGCCAATATTAAATATATGCGATTTTTGAAAGACGTGAGACAACGGGAAATTGAATGCGAATTGACACAAGAACAGTATTCCGAATTATTGAAAAAATCCTGTTATTATTGCGGAGTAGAATCTGTTTCTAATCAAGAGGGCGTAGATGAAGAACTATATAAAAATGGGATAGATAGGAAAGATAGTAGACAAGGATATCTATATGACAATTGCGTAGGATGTTGTAAAATGTGTAATTATATAAAACATTCATTACATATAAATATATTTTTGAAGCGCATAGAACATATTCTTACACATAACCATCATATAAAAAAGAATTTATATCCAGAATTATTCGGGGATACCAAAAATTGTGATTATGGGTTATATAAAAATGGTGCAATATATCGTAAATTAGAATTTACACTAACTAGGGATGAGTTTTATAACGAAATAATCAAAGATTGTTATATTTGTGGTAAAAAGACGATTACGGGTAAACATAAAAACGGATTAGACCGGTTCGATAATTCAAAAGGATATCTATATGACAATGTTAGGGCGTGTTGTGGAGAATGCAATCGAATGAAATATGTATATTCATATGAAGATTTTATGAATAAATTAAAACAAATATATTCTTATAAAATAGAATTCGATAATAGAGATTCAATTGAACAACAAATAGGAAGAGAAGAAAAAGAAGAACAAGAGGAAAAAGAAGAACAAGTGGAAAAAGAAATAGAAAAAACGGAATTGGTAGCAGAATTAAATTGTTCTATTGTGAAACGAGAACATTCGGCCAAAGAAATTAGAGATAAAAATAATTTACGAAAACAAAAACAAATAGCCGCTCTAAAAGAAAAATACGGCGAAGCTGCATACAAGGAAATGAAAGCGAAACAAATGGCAGATTATCGTAATAAGAAGAAAGAAAGAACAGTTGTAGTTCACAATGTGTAGTTCACAAAATTTTGTAGTTCACAGATTTAAGAAAAGGCTATTTATATTTTATATGATTAAAATATAAATTTTTTATATTATTCACATGTATATACAGGTGAATTTTTTGTTTTGTATATTTATTTTTTATTTGATTTCTGTAGTTCACACTTTTCCTAGCACTAATTAGAGTACGCTATACCAGCCATTCCTGACATTACACGTAGCACATTGTAGTTCACAGCATAAACACGGACCTTAGCAGTGGCAACACCAGAGACGGTAGGCGAGGAAAGAACCAACTGCAAGACAGCGTTATCGATTCTGGAGAAGTTACACGATCCAGATGGTTGGTGTTCCTCAGGTCGGAGGGCGAAGGAGTAGACGTTGATACCAGTATCAGGGGCACGGGTATGGTGTTGGTAAGGCTGGACGACGTCGAAGTAAGATCCTTCACGCTCAGAGAAGCGGTCCTGGCCGTTAAGCTGGAGTTTAGCAGTAACGACCGGGTTCTCACCCCAACAGTGCATGTCGATGGCAGTCTCGGCAAGAACGAAGGTTCCGGCATCAGAGACAGAGGATCCCTCGGCAATACCACCGGCATTCTGGTTGACAAAAGGACCATACTGGGAGGTCTTGTTCCACTGGGCTTGAGTAGTATTACCAGCGGCAAAGTTGACCTCATCAACAGCACCAGGCATCTGGAAAAGACCAGATGAGTTGATGAATGCAGTAGTACCAGATGTCTCAAGAGGTCCTCCGAATGCAGCAATGGAATTAGGAAGAGCATCGATGGAGTCAGTGTAGTTGAAAGGCTGGGCACCAAGGGTCTTGAAGAGGATCTGGGTAGGATCCAAAGAAGCACAGTAGTCAACGTTAGCATCAGGCTGGACAACCCAGATGAGTTCCTTGCAAGGGTGGTTGAAGTTCAACTTGATCTTATTGGAAGAAGACCCAACAGATTCATCACCAGTGAACTGGAGTTGTTCGATCAAATACTCATGAGGGTTCTGGGCCATCTTTCTACGTTCATCAGTATCGAGGAAGATGTAGTCAACGTAGAGAGAAGCGGCAACAAGAGACTGCTGGTAAGCAGTGGTGACGGCCCAAGATCCAGAGGAAACACCGGCATTACCAGTCTGGAGGGACTTAACAGCCCAGAGACACTCACCGATAGGGCGGATATCAAGATTGATTTTAACTTCGTGGTACTGCAATGCGATGAGGGGCAATGCAAGTCCAGGGTTGCGGCAAAACCAGAAGAGAAGAGGAATGTAAAGGGTGGTCTCAGGAAGGGCGTTACGAGGGGCACAAACCTGGGAAGGAGCACCAGTGGCAGCGCAAGGTCCAGAGATATTAGCAAAGTTAGGATCAGTAAGGTATGTAAGCTGAGTGGTATGTCCAATGAGTTTGAAGTATCCACGTTGTTGTTCCGCAGACATAGTAACCTGGTTCCAGATATGCATCCAGTCACCATACTGACGATCGATTCTCTGACCTCCGATTTCAACCTCAACTTGGGCAACCAACTGTTCTCCAATGTAGTCCAACCAACGGGCATAAACACCGTCATTAGGGTTAGCAGTAGTGGAAGCAGCAGTGGCAACCATGCTTGGGTTGATCTCAGGAAGAGTGACCTGCAAGTAGGTACGGTAAGCCAAATCACCGTTACGGGAGATGGTGCAGGTAACACGACGACCGAAATCAGCCTGACCAGAGAAGGTCTGTTCTATGGATTCCATAGCGAAGTTGGTATGTCTACGGTAGGAGACTTTCCAGAAAGTAATCTCAGGGGTTCCAGTAAGGAAGACGTCTTGTGCGCCATAGGCGACGAGTTGCAAAAGACCACCAGCCATTTTTTATATAGTAGTAAAAGATAAAAATTCAGAGAAAAATGATTTAAATAGAAAATAGCCTAAATCTTTTACCACTTCATATCTATAATTATCATTCAAATACAATAAATAATATTAATAGACTTATTAAACCTGTCATATAGGTAAATTACTATTGGATTCTACAAATTTTTCCAAATAATCCTCTTGGAAAACTTCTTTTTTATTCTCGTGTTTTTTCGTAAAAATATACGATTTCTGTATTTTTTTCACAGACCAACCCTGTTCGATTGCATTAGTAATGAATATTATTTTTTGAAATGTTTTTTGTGACATTTCCACATGATTTTGAAATGTTTTTTGTGACATTTCTGCATTTTTCATCTCAGACGTATTTCTTATTAGACAATTTATACATTTTAAATGTTCATTTTCACGGAATTAAACCCTTGAAGATAAGTATTTGATATTGGTTATATTTATACATATCTTGTTTTTACTTTCCAAAACTATTCCATAATAATTCATAATAAGGTGAATTATAAATTACATCTTTATAATTTAACTAATTTTGCCTTATGATTTCACTTGAAATATTTTTTAATGTATATTCATTATATAATAATAAAAAAATATATTTATGTTATTTTTATATATAAAATTAAGACGGCGTTTTCACAAGTTATGAAATGTACAAAGGTGTAAAATCCTTTTTTGGAAAATAATAAATAAAAAAAGTATTGGCAGTAAAATACAATATTAATATATTATATAATTAATTAATGAGTAGTTTTTCTAGAAAAAGAAAACTTAATGAAGATGAAGATGAAGATAAATTATTTGATAGAAATGTAATTGTTGTTTGCACAACTCATGGTGAAATTTTGAATGAAGAATTTACAATTCCAAAAAATATAAATTCAGTTTATAAATATAATTTAGCAGCACCAGATACATGCGCATACGTTTCAGGTGAAAGTTATAAAGATACTACAAGTTCATTTTTTTTTAAATATAAACCTGAAATTGTTTCATCAAAATTACGTACTAATAGTCATTTAAGTAAATTAAAAAGAATAATAAAGACCGCAATTAGTACAAGATATCATGACATACATTCTACAGAAAAAAGAATAAATTTGATTAATTTTTTTGATCAAGTGGTTAATTCATTTCAAGAAAGGTATCATCTTCCTCCTAATATTAGGTCAAATGACCCAGATTTTGAACAAACATTAATATCACAAGAAAGAAATGAAGCACATAGTTTTTTTCATTTTAGAGATGGAAGGAGAAAAATGATAAATAAAAAATATATTATTAGTGATCCACAACGTGAAAACAGTTTTGATCTTAATTGGACAATAACTGCTCTAAATAAAAATAATGTTAATATTGATTTGTTACGTAAAACATTAGAATATAAGAGGCGTCGTATATTACATCATGGAGAAATGTTTGTACGAACAAGTGAGATTTTAGAGTATTTAGAATCACAAGGTGTTGAAAATGTAATTATGTTTGATTTAACATGTGCTATTATCCCTGATAATGCTCCATTATTATTAATAAAAAAAGCAAATGATATTGGTTATGGAGGCAATAAAAATAAAAAAACAAATAAGAGTAAAAATAAGAAAACAAATAAGAAAACAAATAAAAATAAGAAAAACAAATAAAAAACAAATAAAAAACAAAAAACAAAAAAAACAAAAAAAACAAAAAACATATAATAGAGGTCGTACTATAAAATACATTTACATGAATTATTCAAGAGTATAAAAAAGATATAAAAATTCAAAAATGAATATGTCATATAAGAAAATGAAAAGATCGGCCATTATAAAACAGACAAATACCCTCGATGAAAAACATACTGAGATGTTGAATATATTCGAGGATATCGAACAAAACCAGATACCCAATCTAATAAAAGAAAAATCCATAGTCAAAGAACAATTGAAAACGGCGAGAACCATAGAAGAAAAAATGGACCTCAAAGATAAAATAGAAGAATTACAGGTCGAAATAAAAAACCTAAAGAACCAAAAGAAGAATTATCTATTGGACAATTCAAAATATATTTTCAACTATTTCGAACAGAAGAAAGATATTTCCACTGGCGGCGGAAAACAGAATACCAATCTCCTACATTCTTTCTTTAAGGTGAAAGCCCCGGAATCCGAGAACTCAGATAGCGATCGATACCAACAGGCAAAGACAACCTATCAGACATATTGGAAAAATGTCAATCACGAAATCATTAATATACAGGATTTCGTAATTGCGAGTGACGTATGCGAGAACTGCCGTAAGGGCGAACTCATTTCCCAAGAGGAAGAAGGGATTTTGATTTGTAATAACGCCGCATGTGGGAAATTCATTACTTATATAGTGGATAGCTCGAAACCGTCCAATAAAGAACCGCCAAATGAAGTATCATATACAGCATATATCCGACTCAACCATTTCAAAGAAATCCTCTCGCAATTCCAGGCGAAAGAGACGACGCAAATCCCGCAGGCCGTCATAGAGGCGATTAGTGCGCGTATAAAAAAAGAACGTATTAAGGATTATAAAGAATTGAATTACGATAAAATGCGCGAGATCCTTCGAAAACTCGGCCTGAATAAATACTTCGAACATATCCAATATATCAATTCTATTTTTGGTATCAAACCGCCCATCATGAATGAAGAACTACACGAGACTCTATGTGTCCTTTTCATCGAAATACAGAAACCCTGGGCGATACATTGTCCTATAAATCGTACGAATTTCTTCAATTATACGTATACCTTATATCAACTATGTGTTCTATTGGACCAGACGCAGTATTTACCGTATATACCGATGATGAAAGACCGCGAGAAACAGTTAGAACAGGATATGATATGGAAATTGGTTTGTGCGGACTTAGATTGGGTATTTTTTCCTACCGTGTAGGCTGGGGAACCCTCCACCGGTAGTGTCCCCTACTATCATCCCTTATCCCATCCTTCCTCCTTGGTATGTCTGTTGAGTATTGCGGATTAATTCATAATCAAATAGAATCGATTTTTTGTTGTGAATGTTGATTTTTAATAAAATAATTTAATAATATAGAATTTTCCAATAAAAATATACCAAAATTATTTATATTATTCATAATACTATTATCAAATTTACGTTTAATATCCAAATATAACACAACTCTTTTTTTATTGGTAGGATTTTTTACATAATGTAAGTAAATATCATCAAAAACGATACCTTGTTTTTCTTTCCAATAGTATACTTGATTATCAACCACTATATATGGTTGTTTACCATTCTCTGTTGGTATTATAATACCTAAATGATATCTTAAATATCCTTTATAATAACCAGTATGTTTTGGTATTTCAACATCTGGGTCTAAAATACTAAAAAATGCATTATGAATTTGTTCGTCATTGATTAACTGTAGTGTTATTGGAAAATCCTTCAATAAAGATTCATAAATTAATCCACTTTTTTTTAAAAATAATCCACGCCAACAATTTTCATCTTTTTTCGAAATCTCGATTAATAATCCGGGGTTTGAATTTCGCAAACAATCTACTACATTATTATTAGTATATTTATTATATTCTCTAATAATATCATCTGCGTGCATTTCAATTAATTTTGATTGTGGAAATATTTCATGGTAGTCATATATTATAGGATCATTTTTTACACAGCAACTCATTATAACATTTAATATTAATATAAAAGGATATAACGGTATGTATAAACATAGAAATAATAAAAACAATGAAATATATTTATTATATTTATTTTTAAATTTTTTATTTTTAACTTGATACATAAAATAAATAATCAGTATTAGATATGCAAACCAGTTAATATAAGAAAGATAAATTTTACTATTTAATTCTTGTTGAATAATACCAATTCTAGTAGATCCATAAGAGAAATTTGGAAATATAATTGTAATTAAATATGGTAAAAATTCTAATAGTGATAAAAAAATCAATATATAAAATATTATATTATTCATAATATTCATACTATTATATTATAATTACAAATAATACAATTGCGGTAATAACAATAATGCAGTAATATTACACCGACCAATAAGAAATTAGGGTCATATAAAGATTATTTTTATATGACAAAACAACAATACTAAACCGCATTACTAAGCGGGAAGGATGGGATAAGGGACGATAGTAGGGGAAACCTATGTCGATGTGCCCTTTAGGGCACACTGACACTACCGGTGGGAGGTTTCTCTACGCGATACGGACACCACCAGCAACACCAGTACCAATGGCAAGACCAGCACCGTTTCTAGCACTCACTCCCATAGAAGGAATGAAGACGTCAAGAACGCTGAAGGTAGCGGCAGCAGTCAAGGCAATGATAACAACTTCCTCGACATTCAAGGTCTTCTTAGGGATAGCATAAGCAGCAATAGCAACCATGATACCCTCGACAATGTACTTGATAGCACGTTTGACAAGTTCGGCGAAATCGAATGATCCGTAAGACATTTTATATATTATATATTATAAAATAAATAATATCAAACAATAAAAATACTTAAATAGAAAACCCCTAAATCCTTATAGTAAGAATGTCAGGGTTCGAACGAAAAATCTTAGAAAACGGTCAAATAAATCCTAAATATATCGACGTATGTGACGAGGATCCTCCAATTGCAGGTCAGAAATTTGCATGTCTATCTTTTATTTCTCCGGAGAAGGTTCTCAAACAACGCGAGATTTTCCTATTTGACGAATTTGTCAAACAGTGGGATTTCAGTAAGTCCATGGGAAAATTCTTCGATTTCATCCATTTCATTTCTTATAAATATGGGCTAAAGGTCGACGATATTATCAATGATTATACCGATTTTATCAAGGAAGAGGATGTTCGACTAAAAGAGGCCAGTGTTCTCGACGACTATAAGACATTTTTAGATAAGCGTGAGGACGAACTCACCCAGAAATTCCAGAAGCAAAATGAATTCCAGACCTCGGTCAGGGGTATCAAACTCCGTGGAGTATACTCTACCCAGGAAGAGGCAGAAATGCGCTGTAAAAAAATCCGCGACTTCGATCCCAACCACGATATTTTTGTAGGTCCAGTAGGTATTTGGATTCCATGGGATCCCGATGCGTATAAGACCGGACGCCTCGAATTCGCAGAAGAGGAACTCAACCAACTCCACCAGGAGAAGATGAAGAATGAGGCAAAGGCCAAAGAGGATTTCGAATTGAGAATCAAGGAGACGAAGAAGAAGGCCATCGAGGAGAATATCAAGAAGGCACAACAGAGTGGTAATAAATTGACACAGACATTGGATGATGAGGGTAATTTGATAGGTGTCAAAGAGACCACGAATTTCGAGGAACGCGAGGTCGCCACTGAGGAAGAGACGAAGAAATATAATGACGAGTTACACGAGAGGGCGAATAAAGTCGCAGAAAAAGAGGATTAAACACATGAAGATAGTATATTATTTCAACAAGGTTCAGATTTCATTAGTATAAAATCAAATATTATAAATATAAAAAAATGTCATATAGAATATTATCTATATGACAATCACATTCGAAGAAATACGCGATGCATTAGTCGTCGTTTTGACCGACCAAAACTATTTCGGCAGAGCAGCGACAACTATCCGCGATATAAGGGACCGAGGCCAATGGAAAGGGGACCTCGTCGTAATTCCTATAGGATTCGATTTACCGGGCGACTTCGTCGCCCTATACGGGGTCCAAGTAAAGACGTTCTCGAAAATCGATCTTTCACAGATGTATGCAAAAATCGGCGAAGGCGGATTCGACGGAACGGATCATAGAGAACTAAATAAACAGACCCAATGGGAGAAGATCCACGTATTTGACCCCTGGTTCTCACAATGGCAGCGAGTAATCTATTTCGACGCCGGGTTCCGCGTAGTAGATCATATAGAATATTTATTGGATATCGAACTACCCCCTAATGGGGCTATCGTCGCCCCGAACGACGCAGGGTTTCCATGTGGGGACCGGGGACCAAAAACCGACTCCCGGTTCCGCCGCCTAGTCTATCCCAAAATCGCCGAATCCATGTTAGCCACCATGCGCGAGGAATATGGGGAGAACTTCATGGATGCCGAATATTTCTGTAATTGTATCTGGGTCTATAATACCGCGATTCTATTGGACAGTCCTATAAAAGATGAAATGATAGAAGCCGCGATAAAATACCCCATATGGGTTTCGAATGAGATGGGTCCGATGAATGCGGTCCTAAATGTCAAATATAAAAAATGGATAGAAATGCCATCGCGTAATCAAGCGGGTAAATATTTATATGCATGGTCGGAGCCGACACTGAGAGAGCGACATACTACATGGCGGGACTATTGTTATATCAAATATGCGGCGACTATTTGACCCTTTTGGTTCTCGTATTTTGACTTCTCCTTCCTTTACTTCCTTTATAATTTCTTCTACGGGTTTTTCCTGCGACCATGAGTGAAGGATCAGTAATCATATCATCCGGGTTAATTTCAGCTTCTAATGCAATTATATGTTGAGGGTATATGACAATATCTTTTTTATTTGTTTTCACGATAAACTTAAATTTAACTAAATAAGTATTTTCGTCTATGTTTGATTGACTAACCATATATATCATTTTTCTAAAAAGATTAATAGTAAAACCATTTGTATTAAATAAATTTTCTAATATATCTTTTGATACGGTATTTCTCAATAAATCACTATCTGTTTTTGAAAATGCATAATGAAACATATCAAATAACTTCTGTGTTATAAGTTTAAATTCTTTATCTGACTTATTTATTTTTCTGAATGACGGATCTTCTTGTATAGGACTATCTATATGTAGAACAATAGGTGTTTTAACTCCTCGACTACGTTTTGGTACGACTAATGGTTTACTCGTATATAATGGTACAGATTTAGAAAATAATATGTCTGCAGTTGGATATTTTTTATATGACATATATAATATTATACTATTATTTCACGTTGAATAGTTCTCTTTCTTGTTTTTCTTCCGATCCCTTTCTTCCCGATACCTTTTTCCCCGATTCCTTTTTCCCCGATTCCTTTACCACCCCTCCCCTTAGTCCTATGTGTACGTCGTCGAATACCTACACGTTCATCTGGGATTAGAAGTTCTATTTCTTCGGAACTCACCACATCTTTTGGTACCCTACTTTTCCGTGTTTTCCTAGGCATACGTACATATGGTTGTAATAATTCGGAACTCGACTTTCCGGTATAATAATCAAATACTTGTTTTGTAATTGCACGATGTATTCTTATATCATCCTTCAATATATGGTTTTCACGACGTCTTACTATACTACGCATATTTCTACCTAATAAATCAGTATCTATATGACCTTTCTCCTCTATCATAGCATCTCGTTGATCCGCAATAATATCTATATCAGAACAACCGGCATCTATCAAAAAAACGATTTTATCCGTCCTACCCTTTCTTATTTGACTGATTAATCTCCGCCGAGTAATTCCTTCGTCTCCGAATGTATATTCCACACCCGTACTTAAATTATTAATCGCCCAGTCATATTGGGTTTTGCCGGTTCTATCAACATCTGAAGTATATAATTTATTGGGTACTTGATCCCCTTTTTCATATACTTCTAACTGAAACGCACTATCTCCCTTATGAAATGTTTCTTTCGCTAAATAAGACCAATCTTTTTCATCATTCACATATAGACCACTTCTATCGGCGAACGCTTGATAACCATCACTCCTATAAAACTCTTTCATAACATCTCTTATTTCTTTGACAGATGTTCCACTCGCCATCAAAAATAATATCCCCGGAACAATAATATCTGTAAATGAACGATCATCCGACCAAGCGCATGTACCATCCGCCGCTATTTTCAATATTACGAGTTTATCTATTTTCAATTCGAATGTATCTATTTCAACCCTCTTTATACCATCTTCTATATGATCTTTCGTCATTAGATAACCATGCCCACTTTGTAATACAACTTCTACATTATCATAATATAATGGCTGTGTTAATGACTTTCTTACAAAATAACTCATATAATTATATGATAAATAATCAAATAGGAATAATAGGCGGCGGCATAGCCGGTCTCTACCTAGCCTATCACCTGTCTAAAAAACGGATCCCCTGTACTCTCTTTGAAGCCACCAACCGTTTAGGCGGCCGTATCCATACTTACGAAGACTCCCATTTAGGTCAGGTAGAGGCCGGCGCAGGCCGTTTTCTATTATCCCATAAATACTTGGTCCGTCTCCTCAAAGAATTAGATCTATATGACAAAAAATACAGAATCAACGGACACTGGGATTATAAACCATCCTCCGGTTCTCCCCTATACCAGGTTCTCCATTCTCAGAAAAAGGGTCATATAGAAGATTTGATACAAAGGGTCATACGGGCCTCCAGGAAGGCCTCCGCCGATAGCCTCCGAAAAACGATTTTCCTAGATTTTATACGCCAGGTTCTCAAACCCGAAGAATCACAATACCTATATGACTCTTTCGGATATTCTACGGAACTCACCGTGATGAACGCATACGACGCTTGTAAAATGATTGAGAACCAATTGATTAACCGCTACTATTATATTTTGAGGGGAGGTATGGAACAGATCATCCACCGTATTGTAGAGGTTCTCGATAAATCCGACTATGTGACCATACGCCGTAGGTGTCCTATAGAGAATATTTCCCCCCTCCTTTCAGGAGGGTATAGGTTGACTACTACGAAGGGTATGACTGCGGATTTTGCGGTATGTATTTGTGCGGTACCTGTGCCCGTATTGCGCCAGTGGCCTATTTTCCGTCCTATAAAACCGGTATTGGATACGATTATATGTGCGCCCCTATGTCGGATCTATTCTATAGTCGGGGGTGCTGGTTCTCAACTACCACATAAGTTCTCGACAAATACGGATATAAGGTATTATATTCCTATAAGGGGAGATGTGGCGATGATATCTTATACAGATAATGACTATGCTCGGAGATGGAATCGGATATATGAGGAAGAGGGGGTCCAGGTTCTCAACCGCGCGTTGAAAACGGAGTTGGAGAAAACGGTTGGTCCGATAGAACACGGTCCTAAAAAGACGGTTAGCCCGATAGAACACGGTCCTAAAAAGACGGTTAGCCCGATAGAACACGGTCTTAAAAAGACGGTTGGTCCGATAGAACACGGTCTTAAAAAGACGGTTGGTCCGATAGAACACGGTCTTAAAAAGACCAAAGTTTTCTATTGGGAATGCGGCGTCGGCTATTGGGCCCAAGGTGCAGATAGCGAGAATTTCGACCAAGAGCCACAAAAAGGGCTTTTCATATGCGGCGAGAACGTATCGCAAAATAATCAACAGTGGATAGAAGGCGCACTAGATACGGCCGAAGAAGTTCTCAAAAAGGTCAAATAGAAATGATATAAATGGTTTTCATATTATTCTATTAGACAGGCAGATGGACCCGGTTCAAATAATACAAGTATCAGTATTATCCAAAATAATGAATGAACCCTCGAATATGTTCTCGAATCCATATATTATTATAGGACTTATCCTATATTTATGTTCGAGGATGATCCCATATTCGATTTATATTTCGATGGAGAATAGTTTGATTAAACGATTCTTCGATGAGAACGAATCCAGTATTACGATACCCTATCATATAAAATCATATAACGGGTTTAGTTCTGTAAAACCAATAGAAAAGACGCTATATAGCAACCGTTTTCGCGCAATAAACCATCATATAAAAAAATATCATTTACATAAATTATTTTCTATGAATGAAATCATCAATTTCGAGAACACGAAATATTTGGAATGTACGAGTGATTTCATTCTAGTACCGAAGGATAAACAGAAGATTCTATTGGACGAAAAAGAAGAAATCTATTTGGAAATCCTATTAGAAAATAATAAAGAACCGAGTGATGAGAAGAACGGGAAATCTAGCGATGAAATGTCAAATAGTACAAAAAAGTATATATATAAATTATCGAAAAAGGGGAAGACCTCTATTAAATCTATCAACCGATTTTTGGACGATATAGGGAAGGATTATGAAGATGAAATTATAAATAAGACGGTTCAGACAGTATTCGAATATAAGAAATCGATGAGAGAAGACGAGAACGATAATCAAATGATGGTGTTTTCGGAAACGCCGTTTAAGACATATAAGAGTTTCGATAATATATTTTTCGACGAGAAGGAAAAATATACGGATTTCATCGAACCATTTACGGTAGGGTCAAATAAAAAAGAAATAATACGGGAGAAATATGAGAAAACGGGGAATATATTCAAGGCCGTAGTATTATTATATGGCCCACCCGGGTGTGGTAAATCCTCGCTTATTAAAGCCACGGTTAAACATACAGGGCGTCACTGTATAATAGTACCATGGACAAAAATAAAAACGTGTAACGATTTCGTATCTTTTTTCCGTCCTATAAAGATAAATAATCGGGTTTATAAACAGAACGAACTAATCATCATATTTGAAGATTTCGATGCGAATGAGAATGATATTATCAAGGTACGCGAGGGTCTAAAGAAAGATAAGAAAGATAAAATCACTATAAAAGATAGCGAATCGACGAAAGATAAAACATTCGAAATTATTCACCCACATAAAATAGAAGACGAATTGACCCTAGAATATGTATTAAATGTTCTCGACGGAATCGTAGAATTAAATGATTCGATCGTATTTTTTACGACGAATGATATTGCCATAATCGACCCGGCATTGAAAAGGAGCGGACGTATTAATTATATTCTTAATATGAAACATGCATCGAGAAGGATGATAAATGAAATGCTGGCCTATTATTTTTCCGTTCCTATAAAAATGATAAATAAGAGGATAAATAAGATACCGGATTATAAGATCGCGTATTCGGATATATCGGAGATATGTAATCAATCGAAAACAGTAGAGGAATGTATAGAGAGAATAATTGCTTTATTCTAATCATTTAACGTGTCATATAGAGAATATTTCTATATGACCCTTTCAAAACCTGGAATAAAGGGAGGGAGGAAAGTATAAGCCCCCTATTTACCGAGGATTCGTTTAAGTGTCCGGTTATGCCGTTCCATGAATTTCTTCGTCTTACCCCTCGTCCGTTCCCATATCCCGGTTCTCAAATAGCAGACAATAGAGAGCCGGATGGCCTCTTTCGGACCCTCCATAGGTAAGTTTCCATGGAGATGATGTACATTCATGAAAACAATATCCCCCATCCGGGCATCGATACCTATCCCATATTGGGGAAAACACGTCTCGCCGCCTTTATAATGGGGGCCTTTTTCGATGACGGCTAAATTACCAAACCCTTCGGGGTCGTCGCCCTTATCATAATGTACTGCGGTACGGAAATTGATATTCGTCGTCACAGTAGTAAATGCGGTATTGGCGATTTTGAAAGGGGTCTCTTTAGCCTTACTAAATTGTTTCGCGTAACGTTCGGGCGTAAGCCGTTTATATTGGGCGTCGATTTCTTCTATTAAGGGGATCGTCTTCTTATACTTTTCGGGATGATCGCGATTAAAAACGCATTCGCGTACGACGAGGGGGCTTTTGATACCCTTCCTCTTGAAAATGGCCTTCTGGGAAATACCAAAAGAATCGAAATAACCGAATATATTGGACTTTACGGCGGGGTTGATACCTACGGCCTTCTTCTTCTTTTTATTGGTATTAGAGGCATTTCCCCGATTGGTAGAGACATTATTTGCGAATTTTTCTATATTCTCATAAAAGACATCGATGGTATCTTGTTTGAGAACCCCTTTACGGAACTTGACCAAAAGTTCTCCGGAATCTGCGTCATATACATCGGCATCATCCCGTATTATATGATGTATTTGACTGGGTTTAACGAAAGTATTATGGAATTTCTTTGCGGCCTCGTCATCTACGTCTTTTTTGACATAGTAGATAGTAACGCCGCCTTTTTCTTCTTTTTTATAAATCATATATATTCTTATAGGATAATGTTTTTTACAATTTAGTTTATATGTATATTGTATGAGTAAAAGGAAACATTCGGTTTTAGATGAAAGACCAAGCAAAAAGCCACTGAAGAGTCCAATAAGGAGTCCAATAAAGAGTTCAATAAAGAGTCCAATAAGGAGCCCAATAAGGAGTCCAATAAAGAGTTCAATAAAAAGTTCAATAAGGACTCCAATAAGGAGTCCAATAAAGAGTTCAATAAAGAGTCCAATAAGGAGCCCAATAAAGAGTCCAATAGGAAAATACCAATCTGTATCATATGATCCGTTTGATTCACTGTCATATAGATCATCTGACCAAGATTTATATTACCAAACAATCCGGGATTTAAATGCATTCTTACAACCGAGTCTTCATAATGGTGGTATTTTTATGGTTATTTATTTGAATATAGAAAAACGGGATGTTATGATACCAGTATTTTTCACAGATGAACAATTTGTATCTGACTGTAAACACGATTTTGACGGGAAACGTGGTGATAAAAAACGTGCATTAAATGTAAGGGAAACAGTATGTGAATTTTTCGATAAGGGTAAAAGAGGTGATGATAAACGTGTATTAAATAGATTAAATAATATTTTAGATATAGAAAAAGATAATGAGGTTATGTATATACGCGGTCCAAATAAACATATAGAAGATGTTCTAATGCCTCAAATAAATAAATATAACGAACAAAAGAATAAAAATGATAGAGAGAGGAATGAAACACCATATACAGTTTTTAGTATAGGTAGCGAGAGGTATTTAAAAGGTACGGAGCTATTAAATAGACGTGCAGAAACCGCAAATTTAGATATAGATCCTACATTTTTAAAAAAGGCAGAAGAAGAAGAAGAATTAGTAACGGCTGAAAAAAGAGAAGCAACAGAAGAAATGGAAAAAATAGATGATGAAATTCTAAAAGAACGTTTTGAAAAATTTTATAAAGAATATGAAGAATCCAAAGAAGAAGAAGTAAATGAAGAATATAACACATTGACATTATTGGACCAAGGTATATCAAAAAGTTTTTTGAGCTCAAATAGTAATATTAAAGCATCACTAATACAAGACATGTATGATAAAAACACTAACGTAGAAAATTCAAATAATATATTTCATGAATTTTGTGTTGGATTTTTCGTATTAAATAAACGTAGATATGTACCTGTAGATGCATTATTTTTAAAACATGTTTTAGATAAAGGTCATATAAAAATGAATAAAACATTTTTTAATGGTACATCAATATCAGAATATAATGGACAACCTTCAATATCAGAATTATTAAATAGTAGTTTAAGACCAATGCAAATAGCAATGGCGAAATTTGCAGGTGACCATGTAGCACAGATTACGAATATTATAAAATTTTTTGGAAAAAGCGATTCAACATATACAGATAATGGTAAACAGAGTTTTATATTTCCTTTTACACATGATACACGTTCATTCCTCGATTCATATAAAATGAATATAATTTTAAGATATAATTCTAGTATAATAATACAAGAATATAAATTCCCAACTATTTTCTCAAGAGTAATAGAATATAAAGGGCCAAAGAAAACAAATCCTATAAGATTATCTATTGTTGTTATACCAAAAGAAGAATCAGGAATAAGAAGAGGTGGTAAGAAATCGGTGAAAAGGTCAAATAGAAAATCTAAACCTCGTAGAAATCGCACACGAAAATCACATTTGTAATTGCATTGAAATTATAGAACTATTTTAGTTATTTTAGTTATTATTATACTATATGAAATTCGTATTATTCGCCATATTATTTACTATGCCATCTATGTTCTCGAATAATCCAACTCTAAGACCTATAAAAAAACCTACACCGAAACCCACAAGACGACCTACCGCGGGACCATCTTCCACACCAACAAATATTCCTTCTATAGAACCTAGTTCTTCTCCATCCTCCGAACCATCCGTTAAACCGACCGCGAAACCCACGCCAAACCCGACACCTATTCCGACACAAATACCTACTATAGGACCGTCCGTTAAACCAACCGCGAAACCAAGTGCAAAACCGTCACGTAAACCTAGTGCGAAACCGTCATATACACCATCTTCAGGACCTACTAGCGAACCTAGTGCACAGCCTTCTTCGCAACCCACTACCGAACCCAGCGTTCAACCTAGTACGCAACCTAGTGCACAACCTAGCACACAACCTAGCGTACAACCTAGTACGCAACCATCGTCCGAACCCAGCAGACAGCCCACAACACAACCCACGACACAGCCCACAACACAACCCAGTATAAAACCCACAACACAGCCCACAACCAATCCTACAAAAAATCCAACACCAAAACCATCACCAAAACCATCACCAAAACCAACACCAAAACCATCACAAAAACCCACTCCGAAACCTACTCGTAAACCATCCCGTTATCCTACCACACATCCTACAGGAAAACCCACTGGAGAACCTACGAGTGGGCCAAGTTCTCAACCATCTATGAAACCTTCTTCAAACCCGAGTAAACGTCCTACACCCCGACCTACGAAAAAACCGACACCAAAACCGACACGTAAACCAACGCGTCCACCTACGTCTATACCGTCGGGGATGCCATCGCGAGAACCTACGAGTGGTCCAACTTCTCAACCTACGTATGAAGGGTCATATAGAATATTCTATATGACAAAGAAACCCACCCCTAGTCCCACATATATTCCTACAATTAATCCCACACCTAGTCCCATACCAAACCCTACACCATTCCCGTCTGCTTGTCCCACACTTGGTCCCACACCTGATCCCACTCTTTGTCCCAGTGCAAATCCAACACCAGAACCCTCTTATATTCCCACGCCAGAACCTACACACGAACCCACTCTAGAACCGACCCAAGAACCCACACTGGAACCCACATTCGAGCCCACCCGTAGGCCAATTGCGAAACCCACCTCAAAACCCACCGCAAAACCGAGCCCGAAACCGACCCCAAAACCGAGTCCTATAAAGCTTGAGTGAATAATAATAATATCATTGGTCGGTTTCATTCTGGTTCTCACATTTACGTACTATATGACATTTTATATTGGTCAAATATACTACATATATCTTCTTCTTCAATAACTACTCGCGGAGGACTAGGCCATTCCGAGAAAGCCAAGGCTTTCGTCGTCGGACGTTCCATCGCCAAAATCGCATAAAGAGCCTTGGCCCTTCGTTCCAATGGTGAACGGATACCTAAATATTTCCGCGAAACCTGTTTCCATCGCCATTCGAATTGGAGCGCAGCCTGCCAGTCAGGAAATCCTTCTATATGACAAACGCGGCGCCAGACTTCTCCTCGTTTCAATTTGGATGTGGTCGCATGTGCACCCCCTTTTATTTCACCGTTATGTTGACGTAGACGATGGTCTAAATCAACAGTCGCACCTACGTATGTTGCACCATCCGAACATTCCAATAAATAAACAAAAAAACTCATTTTACATAGTCATATAGAAATATTTATATGACTATTTTTTATAGTATGATTGATTGATTTTTATATGACTACTATCCCAAATAAGATACAATAGTATTATCGATTTTATATTTTTTGACATCTATATCTCTCGTGGCATTTGGTATTCCGCTATTACGATGTCCTGGGTCACCTTGGATATCCCAGTTTATGATTTGGTCCCATGTCATAAGATGCGTATTTTTCATGTTTTTTGCCAGACGTGTAAATTGTTTCAGAAAGTGGGTGAATTTATATTTACTATCTAGGGGAATTCCTTTTTCTATTTTATCGGCATTAGAGAGAGATTCCCATTCGTCTTTATAAATTCCGAGGATTTCTTTTGATAGTCTTGGTAATAACCATTGGATGACTGCATAATCGTTATATACATATATTTGATAGGCCAGTTGTTTTTGTGTATCGATAATTCCTGTATATGATTTGGCGCCTTTCCCTTTCAATTCGGTTACTATAGTCGCATTTATTAGGATCGGCGGTGTTATCCCGGGATGATTCTGGCGTTCTGCTAGATAGAGGGCAAATGCGAAACAATTACCGTGTGTCTGATATAATTGGAAATAATCATATGGGTCATATATTTGACCATTTCTTCCTTTATAATAATAATGGGTTTCGGAAGATTCTAGACAGAAGATAGTATTTGGGTTATATTTGGGATCTTTTTTCATTTTTGATTCTTCTTTTTTTTGTATTCGAATAAATTTCGAACCACATCCTTCTGCTAATTTCTCGTATATTTCTATAGTAGAAGTGAGCCACGAAAATATAGTATGATATGCTTCATAATCGCATTCACCGTCTGCGGATGGTATTACTTTTAGATTACTCATTCTATAATAGTCATATAGAATTATTTCTTTTTTACATCAATTTTATATGACACAATGCTGGCTGGTAGTAAACAGCAATTCTAAACAGCAATTCTAAACAGCAATTCTAAACAGCAATTCTAAACAGCAATTCTAAACAGCAATTCTAAACAGCAATTCTAAACAGCAATTCTAAACGGGAAGGATGGGATAAGGGACGATAGTAGGGGAAACCTTGGTTTCCCTACCATTTAGTTTTCTTCACCATAACCGGATTCGCCTTCTTCTTCCCCTTATTCGGGTCATATTGATCCTCTTCGTCATCGTCCGTCATCGATTTCGAAATCTCCCAGAATTCGTTGGAACCCAACCTAAAATCCGGGCGATCCTGGGCCTTATACCAGAAAATCTGGTCATTCAGCTTATTCGATTTCGCATTATTATTAATCACTAAACACTCGTAGTTCTCCGTCGTCTGGTCCATCACAGAACAGAAACTCTCCAAAGTAGGAAACATAGAGGCATAGTTCTCCCATATACGCTTACGATTGGTCAAATAGGGTTCTCGCAATATGAAAACATAGTCGATATTTGTACGCATCGAAGGAGGGATACCCAAAGGGTATTGCATCGTTATTACGAGCATGACTTTCCAATGTCGCCCGTTCATAAAAAGCGTACGCATGAGTGCACATTTCGTCCACGACTGGTCATATAGACAATCATCCAAGATGACGAATGTACGTGGATCAATCGTCGTCTTCCGATACATTTCGGTCTCTTTCTGCATCTGTTTCAGGGCCACTTTCTGCCGACGTAAAACATTTTCGATGAGAACCTTATTATATTCATGATGTATAAATAATTTCGGTACATGTTTGGCATAAAACCCATTACCGGCTTCTGTTCCGGAAATGACGGTACCTATAGGAATATCTTGGTGGTGCCATAGGAGGTCCCGGACCAAATAGGTCTTACCCGTATCACGACGCCCAATCATGACAATAACGGGCCCCTTATTTTCATCGGGTTTAAACGTGATGGTTTTCATATCGAATTTTTTTAATTCTAGTGTCATATAGAAGGTTATATTTATGGGATAAATAAAAGAATACCAATAAACGTATCTACGTTCTAACTTATAAAATATTGTTCCATCGAATAATATATCTAAATCTATATGTCGAATTGTTGTAGTAAAATGGAAACTATTAAATTCAAAATAGATTATTTCAAAACGAAAACGCCGGATTTCGGCTATTTAGAAGATACGATCGAGACGGAGGGGTATGCCCCATATAATATTCGAGATCTACAAAACTATTATCCTATATATGACGAATTTTTCGAATTGAATCCGTCAAATACGAGAACCATTGCCTTGAACCACCTTTATCATATAGTAGATTTGGATACGGTGAAAAACCGTATTACCGGCGATTGTACCAAAGTACCCATTTTCACCAAATTTGCGCCCCTATTGGACCCTATCCACTATATGATCGGGAAATACGCTACATTCGAAGGTAAAACCACTGTTCTCCCCCAATATAAAATGGAAGAAGGTACTTGTATCCCTAAAATCGGGTCGATTTATAACGCGTCATATATAGACAATTTCTTCTACTATTTGACCTCGCAATTATTACATACTCATGGATTCGTACATGGTATGGATTACTACGGGGCTTTTCTGGGTATTCAGGCGAAATATAGGATAGATGTGGTAGATGATATTGATTATTTGGAGGAGTCCTCTTTTTTCAAAAAGAATCGGGGGATCCTATTTGACGTTGAGAACCATATAAACCCCTTTTCGAATTTTGGTTCTCGGGGGAATAAAAATAAAATCCAAATAGACGACGACGCAGATTGTCCTATAGAATTAGATTCATTGGATATTGAGGAGGAAAAGGAAATGGCGGCAGAAATGACCGCAGAAGCGGTAGAGATGAAAGAAGTCGTCGATAGTGGCGAATTAATCGAGGAAATATATGAAAAAGAGGATTCGTCTAGTTCTTCGTCTTCGGTTTCTTCCGATAGTTCTTTAAATGATAGCAGCGATGAGGATGAATGCGGTAGTGATGAAGAGAAAGACGAGAATACCGAATGCGGTAGCGAAGACGAGGAATGGTCTAGTATAGGGGAAGTTGAATCAGATAATGATAGTAATGAAAGTAATGAAAGTTCTAGCGAAGAACCCGTTGTATATGCCTATATCAATAATTTCCCAGTTCAAATGATCTGTCTAGAGAAATGCGATAATACCTTTGATTCTCTTTTATTAGAGGGAGAACTCGTAGAAAAGGAATATGCCGCTATCCTATTTCAGGTAATCATGATATTGGTCACATATCAGAAATGTTTCGGATTCACTCATAACGACCTCCATACGAATAATATCATGTTCTCGAAAACATCGGCCAAATATATTGATTATGTCTTCCGCGGAGTGTCATATAGGGTTCCTACCTATGGTCGTATTTTCAAAATCATCGATTTCGGCCGCGCCATTTATACTTTCGGGGGGAAAGTATATGGGAGCGATAGTTTCGGCGTAGGGGGCGATGCACATACCCAATATAATTGCGAACCATTTTTCGACGAGAAGAAAAAACGGATAGACCCCAATCCCAGTTTCGATTTATGCCGCCTGGGTTGTTCTATCTATGATTTCATTTTGAATGAGGATACGGATTTGAAACATATCGACGAATTCCAGCGCACCATTTTGCGGTGGTGTACGGATGATAGAGGGAAGAATATTCTCTATAAGAAGAGCGGCGAGGATCGTTATCCCGATTTTAAATTATATAAAATGATTGCGAGAACCGTCCATGCGAATACGCCGGAGGCCCAACTAGCTTTCCCTTTTTTTAGCCAATTTCAATATAATAGGGAGAAGGATAAGAAGGGGGAATCTATTATGATCAATATAGATGATTTACCTGTGTACATATAAAACTGTGTACATATAAAACTGTGTACATATAAAACTGTGTACATATAAACCATATTTTATCATATAATTCTATATGACAAAACAAAGAACAAGGCATCAAAGGTCAAATAGGAATCGTTTGACAAAAAAGCGTTATGTCGACCATCTAAAAACCCTATATCCCGCATGTGTATTCGACCAAAAGCGGGATGATTATCACCTATATGAAAAACATAAAATCACGTATGGTGAGATGGAATACGAAGGTATCCAGCGATTATATTCCTATGTGAAAAAGGCGAATAGTCATATAGATACATTTATAGATGTAGGTTCGGGTCGGGGGAAATTATGTATGTTTATGGCCGCACAACCAGATATTTCGCGAGTTTTAGGCGTTGAATTGGTAACCCAGCGTCATAATGACGCATTGGCCCTAAAAGACGAACTCATAGAGTATCAGAGGACGGGTAAAACAGCATCAAAAAGGGCTCAGAAATGGGCTTGCCAAGGGGGTCAAATAGATTATGCGAATAAGGTCACTTTCTTGAATCAGAATGTATTGGAAATAGAATTCGCTGGTTATATAGGAGAGGGTGCGGTATTTGTCTGGTTCTCCAATTTATGTTTTGACCAATCGACGACGAATGATATTTTCGAGAAATTGTCGAGAGAACTACCCAAGGGGTCGATAATCTGTTGTTCAAAAGAACCGGTGGGGTCAAAAGAACCGGTGGGGTCAAAAGAACCGGTGGGTTCAAAAGAACCGGTGGGTTCAAAAGAACCGGTTCCTGCAGTAGGTGAATCTATAGGACAAGTCGTAATACCAATGTCGTGGTCTAATAATAGTAATGTTTTCATGTATAGGACGATTTAAAACTCGGGAACTCCGGTGAAAATCTGCGTCGTCTCCGCTTTCAATACTTTATTCTCTGTTACTACATTGTAAAAATCCGTAATCGAACTATTCATATAGATGAAAACATAGGCGGATACCAAGGTACATCCGAAGACGATGATAGAATCTCGGACCAAGAATTTGAGGGGTTTCACCTCTTGATCTAAATATTTCATTTCCACGATTTTGGCTAAACAGAAAAGTGCGACGGTTAAAATAGCAATGACGAATACTTTTTCCATATACTTTTTTCGTTAAAAAGTTTCTTTATTTATAACGCAGAAGAAGCTTTCTCTCGTCATTTATCACATAATTTATATTATTTTCTAAACATAGTGTCATATAGAAATATTTCTATATGACAATCTATTTACGATTTTTGTTTTTTGTTTTTTGTTTTTTTGTTTTTTGTTTTTTGTTTTTTGTTTTTTTGTTTTTTGTTTCATTTTTCAAAGAAAAATAAAAGCCGAGACAATTTTTATGTCGCACTGATTGCTCTCAAACCTGTTTTCTTTTTACTTTTTTCCTCCTCTTCCTCA
>Ga0114973_10000681_pt1 | contig 25573 bp, 25 predicted proteins | sample M_140807_MF_Meta_FD_87025 | JGI IMG/M metagenome (GOLD analysis project Ga0114973, IMG submission 87025) | Freshwater microbial communities from Lake Montjoie, Canada to study carbon cycling - M_140807_MF_MetaG | ecosystem: Environmental > Aquatic > Freshwater > Lake | place: Lake Montjoie...
TATTTTAACATTACTTCTTCATTTATCTTATCTATCCCCAATACCTTTTTAAAATGATGTTTTTCTATTTGATATTTATCTTCTTCATCTGCATTATTTTTATATTGTTTTTTTAATAATTCTATCGTCTTCTCTATTATCTTTTTTATTAATTTATATTTTTCTTCGTCTATTTCATATCTCATATACACATCAGAATATATATCTTCATATATTATTACTGTTTTTTTAGTATCGTTTATTTTTAATACTAAATTATAGGACTCGTGATGTTCATCATCATAATTATTTATTATATTTATATATTTTATCTCCTCCTCAAATCTTTCTGCCGATTCTAAATATCCTATTTGATCTCTAATTTTAACAACAAAATTAGTTCCCTCTAATATTCTATTGTACTCCTCTATATACTCATCCATATAATATATATTTACACTTTTTTATTTTTTAAATATATATAATTATCACACCACTCTATGTCTATTTGCCAATCTCCATCTTATTGTACCACCATACTATTTTATTATTACTATTCTAGACTCTTCTTTCTTTAATTAACAATATACTTATTATCTTTTTAATAATCTTATTTTATAATTTATAAAATAAAATGATGTAAATTTTTGTCTCAACTTTGGGATATATATTAAAATACTTTTACCAAAATTGGTACAAAATCTTTTTCTATTTTTCAAAAACATCTTGTCCTGAATCTATTAACTATGTATAGTTAATATAAAATATTTGTTTAACTAATTTTATTTTAGATTTTAAAAGAAAATATATTTAGTTATTTGTGAAACTCGGTTTTTCTGCTTTAATTTAGTAAATTTATTTTTTTAGCATACTTTATGCAAGAACCTCCACGGGCAGGTATTCACATGGTTCTCATTAGGATTATAAATCCTAATATATTCCACATTATATTCGGTTAGTAGTACCTAGTTGAGTTTTTTATAAAACTCAACAAAACTCACTTGTGTAAATAATTCAGACAAGTTTGTATTTGTTTGAAGCGTTTTAATAGAACACTTGCATTAAACTACTCTACAATCTACAATGCTCTGGCTTAGATCCCTTTGCACGCCTAGCTTCCGCTCTCTTCTTCTCAATTGGAGACTTCTCAATCTTTGTAAAATTGTTGTAATCTTTTACATCAACTATTAAATCGACTTCACCCCTTTTTTCTTCCTGAAGTTTGTGGACATAGTACGAGTCTATCGCAGATTTTAGTCCATCTAAACAGGCTACTTGAGCATCACATAGATGGATAAGCGCTATACGCTTTTCTTCAATCAGACTCTGTACCTCTCCACGAGTCATCAAAATCGGAACTCTATCATCTGGGTGAGTCCTCTCTCTCCAGTGATCTCGGAGAATTTGCTCTATCTGTAAACGTTCATCAAGAGTAATTTTAATATTAGGTAGAGCAGAAAAGATCGTGCTTCTAATTATGACATTAGATATAGACGGAGGATTCGCAAACAGGTAAGCTATCTGAGATAAACGGGCTTTCACATCTGCAATTTCAGACTTGTCCTCATCTGCGTATTTATCAAGATTATGTTCAAGACGTCCTTTAAGTAAAGCTTCCTCTTTCTTGAGTTTACTTTGAAGATCAGTATCTACACATTCCATATTCCTCAATCTGTTATATCCGCCAGATTTCTTGGACAGTTTGTCTTTGCGTAATTTACTTGCTTTGTAAACTGAGATAGCATCAGTATCATGAAGATTTTGGCAACCAAATTGTTTAAGGATCTTGTTTAGAATATGGGAGTAATCACGATCATCACCATTTCCAGTAATAATTCTGGTAATATACCCATTTTCAACAATTCCAACAAGTGGTTGTAGCTTCCCATCATATCTATCAGAAATATACTTCTTAAGATCTATTACTGGTATGGAAAGTTTACCATGTGTAACAACACCAATCGTTCTAGACTGTTTTTTGGTAATTTTTGATCTAGATTCATCAGTCCAAACACGTCCATTTAACTTGTCAGCAGACTTCTTATCCAAATAAACAACTTTCACCATGATTTCCAGAATGTTGCCGTCTAGTGTTTGACATGTTACGCCTTCAGAAGTATAATTGATAGTATCTAGATTAAACAATACTTCTTCAACTAGAATTACAGGTAAAGCTTTTCCTGAATACATTTCTTGTTCTGGTTTTCTTGAAAATTGGACTTTATGAACTGTTTCACCGTTCTCATCTTGCTTAGTAGAGATAACTTTATATGGGAAACCATATATTGTAGACGATTCTCTGTCTTCTTTTCTCAAGTTAGCAACAAGTGATTTATCGGCTATAGTAAAAGTCTGTGTTTCATTGTCAGACAATAATCTACTAATATCGTACTGTGAAGGAAGGGAGTTCTGAGTAAAACCTTTTTGTTCATTGTTGAAAGCACGATTTGCTCTGCGACCTTCACCAGCAGCAGTAGTAGGTTTATTATGCTTATTGGTATAAGATTTTATAACTCTATTAATATGATCGCCCATCACAGAAAAACTTCTGAAAAGCTTTTTTTCAAATTTAATCTCTGACAAAGCTAAATCAAAATTTCTGGCAAGGTCATCAATAAATTCTTGATTAGGATTTTCCTTGTTATCATAATTAATCCAAAGCATTTTAATATCAGAGACCTTTATATCTGCTTCATAGCCTGATATGGTTTTAGCGTACTTACTATCTGACAGTTCAATAAAAAGATCTAGACAAGCTTTAAACATATCGCTTCTGTAGTAAGAAAAATTTTCGGGCTTGAATAGACCAAAAATCTTGTCTATATATTTTAGAATCATAGCTCGAGCTATTTTCTGATTTGAAGAATTTTTTTCTTGAACTTGACGAACTCTTTCAAGATCATCATTAACATCATCATCATCATAATTAGATTCATGCAATAACTGTTCTTTATTCTTATTAATTCTATCGAGTTCTCTGTTTGCCTTAATACCGGTGTCTACCAAGGAAGCTAACTCAGCTTCTTTGCTAGTTTCACCTATTTTATGTCCAATAACAGGGAATATCTCATCATAAGCTTTAGGAAAAGAATGTTGGATAAACTCATTGATGCAAACCATTTTATCCCCTAGAACTTCTGACTTGACACCACCAATTAAGGCAAGTTGCATTAAAGAGATGTCAAGCTGAGATTTAGATTCTGAACTAGCACTAAAATCTGTAACAATGTAATTGACTAAAGCATCGACTGCAACTGGATTTGAATTATAAACTTCTTCAAGATGTGGAAGAAACTTATCATCTGGACAATACTGTGCAACAGTAGACTGTATTTCTTTCCAAGTAACTAATGAAGAATCAGATGTATTATCAGATCCTAAATCACTAAAATCACTAATAGATTTAAATGATCCAGTATTTTTTCTCATACTGCTGATTTCCTCAAAACTACTACCTCCAGCAGTAATAGCATACTTACGGTTTCTAAGGTGTTCACGATGATTTTCATCTAGCTTGGAACATCTTGAAATAGCATCCTCTGTGACTGCAGTGCTCTGTCTGTACATGACAAGGTCTTTATGAGTGGTTTTCTTGTCTTCATGACTGGTTTTCTTGTCTTCATGACTGGTTTTCTTGTCTTCATGACTGGTTTTCTTGTCTTCATGACTGGGTTTATTGTCTTCATGACTGGTTTCCTCGTCTTCATGACTATGTCCTGTGAAAAGGAATTTGCGTATCTTTTCAACATGAGGTTTAATTTCACGGAAAATTTTCTCCAAAATACCTTTCTCAATAGAATTTTTGACACCTATAATCTTGTCAGGATGAGTATTTAAGAGTATCTTATGTTTAACAATTTTCTCAATGTATTTACATAGTTTTATTGCGAGAGAAAAATCATCAAGTACACGTTCAAGACAACTATCAAGATCCAAATCAATATGATTAATACTATTAGATTCAACACGTATCCAGTCGTTTATTGTATCCTTGATTACTACCATATTAAAAGGGGTTTCTTTATTATCAAGAGATTGAGCCACTCTTCTTGCTTGTCGAGCAATAGTGAAAATTCCATTTAACAAATTATAAAGATGTTTGGAAACACTATTTTTAATGCTTTGGTCCATCAGTACTATAAACGCCTTTTCGGCATCAGATACTGATTTGTAATTCTTCAACCTAGAACATTCAAGATCACATTGGAGTTCAAAAGCTTCTGGTAACAATTCCATTTCAACATTTTTTATCCCACGCATTAGAGACAATGCCAAGAGGGCTTCACCACACCAACTGAATCCGTAGCAGTTCTTGTATGTACATCTTCTAATATCTTGAAGGTCGATTATGTGTTTGACCTGTTCAATATTTTGAACAATCTTGCACTTTTTGTGAGATTTCCCATCACGAATTAGATCAAAAAGTTTATCTACCTCTTCCGCAGGAATAATTTTACCGCTCTTGGTTTTTGCAGTTGCATCAGGTTGGGGTGTTAAAAGTAACCAGCGAGTGCTATTAAAGTTATCGTCCAAAAGTTTTTTCTCTTTATCATTCTCAGCCATATATATATCATTTTGAACCATGAACATAGATCCCACGAACTGCTGATGACCTGGTGGTGAAATATCAGCAACAGTTTTGCTGTCAGATTTTTCATCTGCCGGACATGAACGACACCAATCATATTTGAAACCATATTTCTCCAAAGTTGCAGCTTTACCATGTTCTTGATAAAACCTTCTCAATGTTGCGAGATCTGGTTTTATAGGATCACAAGCTACTCCACATTTTCTTCGCAAGTAATATGCAAGGGATGCACATGGGATACAAAATTCAATAAACTCCATTTTCTTACTTTCCTTCTTGGCAGGAGCTTTGTTAACAGCTCCACCTCCTTTAGCGGAAGATGGAATTTTATTGGAATCTTTCTTAGCAGGAGTTTTAACAGCTCCACCTCCTTTAGAGGAAGATGATGTTGTATCTGGTTCTTCTTTCTTGATAGAAGCAACTTTAACAGCTCCACCTCCTTTAACAGAAGATGGGATTGTCTTGGATTCTTCTTTCTTGATAGAAGGAGTTTTAACAGCTCCACCTCCTTTAGAGGAAGATGGGGTTGTCTTGGGTTCTTCTTTCTTGGCAGGATCAGCTTTAGAAGCTCCACCTACTTTGTTAGAAGAGGGGGTGACATTTACAATTGTCTTGGACTCTTTCTTGGCAGGTATAGCTGTGTTGGCAGCTCCACCTCCTTTGTTAGAAGAGGGTGTGACATATGTTGTCTTGGACTCAAAAGGCGTAGCTGTGTTGGCAGCTCCACCTCTGTTAGAAGAGGGTTGATTGACTTCATTATGAGCATCATGATGAGAATCTTCACCCTCCGAGTCTTCTCCTAACGGCAAAACAGAATATTTAGAGCTCATTGCTTTAATAGTCGTTTTTTGTACTGAATATTCGCGTTCAGTAGCGCTCCCATACTTCCTTGAGGGTTGTAAGGGGGTGCCTAGTTCCTTTTGCTTTAGAATGTTGGTGGCAAAAGGCTCGCTGGTCTCGGCGGGACCAGAAATTCGCAGTTTTATGTCGCAGGAATTTTGACGGGGTTCATTTTCTTTATTTTCGGTGATTGAATATGAAGCTTTGGTCTTTCGCTTTAGAGTATTGGTAGCAAAAGGGTCGCTGGTCTTGCCGAGACCAGAAATTCGCAGTTTTACGTCGCAGGAATTTTGACAAAGTTCATTTTCTTTATTTTCAATTGAATATGAACTTTTTTCTTGTGTCATAGCTTTATTTTCCTTTTTATCCTGACTAGATAAGAAGTCTCCTGTCGCAGATGGTACCCCAGGTTGAGAAGTACTTAAATAATCAGAGAAGTTCAATCGGGACATAATTGTTTTAAATTCATGTATAGATTGAACATACTCAAGATAGCTCAATTGCCCATTTCCACTTTTCTCTATTTGAAGAAAAAAGCAGAAAAAATGGACAACCAAGCCAGTGGCAGGTCTGTTTTTGGTTCCTGGATTATATCCAGAACCTAGTCATTGTTTCGGTCAGTTTACCACTAAAAGTCATACGATTAATTCTACGTGGTTTAGGCGTAATTGAACTAATGCTTGGATGCTTCTTTTGATGAAATATAAATATTTCACATCGCGGGCTTAACTCTCCACAACAACACAGACCCCTTAGGCATGCTCAATAATAAAGCGCGGAACCATTGTCTCGGTCCGCTCGAGGTCGACATTCACCCAGGTCAACACACTTTGGCAATTTCGGGGGATTTTTTCGCTATTCCTATCGCTCGGAGGCAGATGCGTTCAGTACCACTGACAGGCGTTTGCAGTCTCTGCTCTGGTCTATTATTCTAATAGTTGCTAAACTATCCGGTAAACCGGCATTTCCCTTTCTACGGACGGGTTACCCATAATTTTATCATAAAAATCATTAAAAAATTCACCTTTCAACGGACGGTTTACCCATAATTTTATCATAAAAATCATTAAAAAATTCACCTTTCAAGGGACGGTTTACCGCTTGGGTTTATTATGGGGGCAAAAATTTGCAGCCGTTTCCCAACTATGAAATAGTTGTTCTTATAGTTGATCTTTTTCAAGAACACTGGATTGTTGCTTACCTTTTCCGAGAAGGTTTCAACACGGCGTGACTTAAAGTAGTCATCTTGGTTAACTGTACTCCATATGTACTGCTCGGGCAGGAATTTTATTCGGGTTGTTCTCCCTAGCACAACCATATAAGACGAAGTGATGGCAGCGAGATCGCAAACATAATTGGAGTTTGTATATTAATATTTTTTCAATTTTTTATTGATTCACATTCTGGTACTATAAAACCATATAAACGCTTATTCGTCCCTTCTTAAATTTAAGAAAAATTGATAGATTTATCTATTAGATATCTAATAGATAAATATTATTATAAATAACAAATGGACATCTGGACTACTCAAGATACTGAATTATTAACCAAGCTATATGTTGAAGACAAGCTTGAACTTTTGCCTATTTGTAGAATTATGAAAAAAAAATGCAAAGTCATTACAAATAAATTAATTGAACTTCAGATAGTACAGAACAAAAAACAAGTAAGAGGTACTGGTCTTGTGTTTGTACCAAATAAGGAAACTAAGGACACAACTGAATTATCTAAACCAAGTAAAATAACTTCTGTTATACAGATACTTACTGGGATAAATCAAGTTATAAATGAAGTTTCAAATATTTGTGAATCTTATTCTAAGATTACAAAAAATATTAATCAAACTTCTCCAACTAATCCATCCAAATAATTTTAACATTGATATATCATAATTCATTCCAAACTGATAATAGTGTATATGATAAAAATTTTGTCCATCAAGTTTATTAGTTATCTTATCATCAACTAGTACTGTTCTATTAATAAACTTAGTTAATTTATATTGATGTGATTTAATTGACATAAATATTTTAGATTTCAGTTTGTTTATGTCTCTATTTGTATCTTTAAATTTTTCTAATTTTTTTAACATAATACTATACTCTACAAGTTTTTTATAACTTGAACTAAACTGTCCAATATCTTTATGTTTTATACAATCTAGTTTATATTTACAATCAACAAAGTATTGGGAAATACCTATTTGTTTATGTTTTATTATCTGATCTGCATAAGTCTGTTCTGCTTTTGTAAAAAGATATAGTCTACAAAATTTACTTAATATATATATAACTGGGATTACCCATGGTCTTAACCAAACAACTCTATTTGTCAAATGAATAATAGGTTTATGAGAGACATTCATATGTTCAAATTTTTTTTTATCCAAACTCATAATTAAAGTATTATCTAAATCAAATACTATATTTAATGGTTTTGGTAGTTTAAATCTTCTAAGATGAATCCATCCAATCCAACATGTACAAAATCCAAAAAATACTAACATTAATAAAGTATTATAAAATAATTTAATTAAACAAACTATATACTATTATACTATATACTAATAAGATTATCAGTATGTATTGCTTTGAAACATAAAAAAGTTAGATGTATATCATAATCTGCTGTATGAGTTTTTGTTTGATCTGGTTCTTCACCATAGTACCAAGCATAAAGTTCTGATAACTTGGGAAATTTAGACCATCCCTTTGCATTAATTAGACCAAGTCTATCTTTTGATAATCTCATTGTACATACTGGGATAGGTAGTTTGTAGCTTATGCCTAACTTTGTAAAATATTTAACTACTTTATCTATATCAAACTTAATATTATGACCAATTAAGTAATCTATATCTTCTAAATGCACTGATAGAATAGAAAAAACATAATGTGGATCTTTACCCTTTATTCTTATATCTCGTAAAGTATATTTACCATAAAAATCAACTTTATTAATTTTTTCATCTATAATCCAATCATGTTTTGATAAACAAACATAGTGCTTAATTTCTGGATAATATAAATAAATATTATATGCTAATTGTATAACCTCGCCTGATACAGCAGTTTCTGTATCCAAGACCATAAGTTTGATGGGTTTTATATCATTATATGTGTTATTTAGATATGTAAAATCAAAATGATTAGTTAGTTCCATTAAGTTTAATATAATACAAATTTTTAAGTAGGTATATATAAAATATTATATCATTAATTTATGTTTATGTATCATTACAAGCAGAACAGAAAAATATATTGTTGTAGTCAAAATAACAGTTTTCATCATTTTCTCTTTTGACCCAATAGTTAAATTTCTAGATTCAGAAAAAAAAATATCATTAACTATAATCTGAATTAATGGGACAATAATTCCTTCAAACAGGAGGTTTTTAAATTTAAAGTTAATAAACAATGAAATATTTGGGAATAATACACCAAATAATAAACTTATCATAACAGTTATAAATCCTCCTGTTGTTAAAAGTATTGATACATAATTTGTAATAACTAATAATAATTTAAAAAGAGCCCAATCTGTCCAATCAATAAATAACATTTTGATAATTTGAGGTTCAAATGATTCTAACCATCCACAAAATAACAAATAAATATATATTGATGAAAATATTTTATAAAGAGAATTAATTGTAAGATCAAAGCTATTTGTTTGAATTCTTGAAATATCTATAGTTCCAACATCAAAAAATGCTAGGACTGAAAATATAAGTAATACTATTTTTATCATCTTGCTTACAAATTTACTTAGTTAATAAACAAAATAAAATAATATCAATTTTTTTAAATAAATTATAAATATCTATACATAAGATTACAAATATACTTGTAAATTTTACCATCATAAAAATATTTAGAATTATTTTACATGCTAATAAAAAATCTTGTATTTTACTAGAGAAATTTAGTAAATCTATTATAAGATTTATAATATGAAATATAATCACATATCTTGTAATTTGTATTAGAAAGACAATACTTTCTTTTAACATTTAATTATAAGATTTATCCAAATCTATACAAATATAAATAAAATCAATTTTTAAATTTACTATATAAAAAATTGATTTTATTAGCTTTTAATCAATAAAATTTATTAAATAGCTAAAAATAATGGTCTCTTTGAATAATTTATTTACTTTTGTTCTATACATGAGCAACAAATATAAAATAGATACATCTCACTCAGAAACTCATAGTATGGATGTATTACATTTTGCTAATTCAATTTATGAATCTGAAATATCTCTGTATCCAATTTTAAAACAACAAACTGATGTTATATATACTGCTGCTGTACTTCATGATATGTGTGATAAAAAATATATGGATACAGATGAAGGTTTAGATGAAATACAAAAATATTTTGGTAATAAAATAGATGAAGATGAATTATACCATGCTAAAAATATAATGAAGACAATGTCATATTCATATGTTAAAAAAAATGGTTATCCAGATTTAGGAGATTATCAAATGGCATATCATATAGTTAGAGAAGCTGACTTATTGAGTTCATATGATTTTGATCGTTCAATAATTTATCATTTGAATAAAGGTAATACATTAACTGAATCATATTCAAATGCACTAGATTTATTTGAAAATAGAGTTTTTAAATATAATAGTGATAAATTGCTAACATATGACTATTCTATGCGGATGTCTAAAATTCTAACATCACAAGCTCTTTATAGAATTAATAGCTGGCATAGAATTTTATTTAAAAAATAACTAATTTTCATATTCCATCAGATTTGATAACATTTTTATTCCAAATATTTGATATATTTCTTTTTTTACTATTTCCCAGTAATCAATATCTTCCATTTTTAGCTTAAAATCTTTTAGCTTTTTATTTTTTTTATATATTAACTTTACATTTTTTAATATATTATGAATACTAATACTATATTTTTCTAATTCATAAAGGTTTTCTAATTCATAAGAGTTTAGTGAGGTTTTTTTTATTATTATTATATATATTACTAGTAATTTTATTTTTGTTATATTTTCATTATTCATTATTGTTATGTTTTTATTTATATGATTATCATTTACATATTTAAATCCTAATTCTTCTAGTTCTGTTTCTTTATTTAATATATATTCATCTTTTGACATATATAAATTTATTATATTTTCATTCACTAATATTTTTTTTATTTTTAATTCTTTACTTATTTCTATTGTTTTTTTTAATATTTTTATTATTAATGTTTTATCTAATTGATAATTTAATACTGTATCAATTGATAAATATGTTTTTATTTGTATTAATTTTGTTGTTAAATCTAATACTATCATTAATTCATAATATTCATCCATTGATATGTCATAATCATCTCTTAAATATATTTTTTTAACATTATTATCTATATTACCTATATTATCTTCTTTTACTTTAAAATTTGTATCTCTTAATAGTTCTTCATATTTTTCTTTAATATTAAACATTTTAAATTATAATATATAATTATATTTTATATTTTAAATGAAATTATCTAGAAAATAGAATCATACTCTATCTATTAATCCGTTAATTTTTTTTATCCATTCTTCTAAAACTTGTGTGTCTTGATATATATCTTGGTTGCCATCTAGTTGTACTGTATTAATATCCATATCATGTATATATGAATGATGATAAAAATTACAATCAACCAAATAATCTATTGGAATTATTTCTTCTCCAGGTCTTGATCTTTTATGTATTCTTTGATGACAAATTTCTGGTTCTGTATTTACCCAAACAATTGATTCAATTGGGAAATCTGATGCAAATTCATCAAACCAATTCAAATAAATTTGATAACAAACATCTTCTATCTTTTCTTGGTCATGCAACATCTTGGCAAAAATATATTTATCTGTATATAAACATCTCTCAGTAATAAAAACTGTTCCAGGAGGATTTGATTCAACTGCTGAACGAATAATTGCTAGTCTAGATATATATGCCATCATCTGAAATGCAAATGAATATTTTGTCTGATCTGCATAAAACTTTTCTAACATTGTTTTACCATCTGAATCTACTATTTTTGCCCATTCATTTACAGGTTCTCTTAAAAAAACTACTTTAGAATCTAATTTGTAATGTTCTTTAAGTCTATGAAGTAATGTTGTCTTACCAGAACCAATATTTCCTTCAATAGAAATAATTCTTGGAATTTTTATTTGTGATTGTTTAGCATCATTTGACATTATTAATAGAATACTATTATTTATTAACAAAAGCTTTAAATAACAATTTTTTATAAGAAAGACTTTTATCAATTTTATACATATTTAAACATATTTTATATGTTTAAATTGTTTTAAAAATTATTATTATTCTTAAAAATTTACCAAAAAAAATTTTCTCTCTCTGGATTTTATTTTTTTTTGAAAAAAATGACATTTTTAATCCCATACATTTTTACAAGACAATAAATAATGTTTCACTTAAAAAATCTAATGTCGGGGAAAAATGATTTTATATATATTAATCCCATAGATATATTTATATAAATGTTTAAATAATTAATCTCCGGGTTTTTTCTACAAACAATATATTTAAATAAATAATATATATTATTAAAATAACTATTAAAATATATGACAGTATATAAATGTTTATATTGTAAAAAAATATATAACCATAAATCAGATCATAAAAAACATGAAAATATTTGCTTAAAAAAATTTAATCTAATTATTGAAAAATATAAATCATATAATAAAATTGATTTGATTAGTGAGTTTTTTAATTATGACAAAGTAAACATAAACAATTATATTTGTGAAAAATGTGATAAAACTTATACATCAATAAATGGATTTAAAAATCATAAAATGAAATGTAAATATAATAAAACTAATATAATTAATGATAATAAAAATATAACTAATATTCAAGGAAATCAAATTACTAACAATTTTAATAACACAAATATGCAAAACAATATAACTAATAATATAAATAATAATATCAACTTAATACCATATGATGATATCAAATATGATTATATAAAAGAATCGGTACTATTACAAGCTTTTGAAATACCTGGGGAAGCTTTTCAGAGTATAACTGCAGATACATTTTTTAATCCAGAAATAAAGAGAACCATGTTATATACTGTCCTAATTTAAAAGATAGCCAAATACATGTATTTAATGGTAATAAATTTTCAGCTGATGGTTGGGAAGTTTGCTTGCTAAAGCAAACAAACCCGCCCTACGGGGATGTATTAGATAAAAAAAAGTTTTTTAAAGAAATGATTAAAAGACAGATGAATACATTGGAAAAAATATTTAAATGTAATGAACAAGATGATAATATACTCGAGTTAAATAATATAGTAGGATTTAAAAATTTGTTAAAAGAATATAATGCAAATGATGAAGTAATAAAAGAATATAGTATTAAACTTAATACACTATGTTATAAAAATAATCAAATTGCTAAAGATACAAAAGATACATTAATAATTAACAAATCTATACAATAAATTTTTTCCTACAATAATATAAATATGAATATATATGATTATATAATTGTTGGTGGTGGAATTGCAGGACTATATGCAGGATATAAATTATCAGACACACAGGATAAAATTCTTATTTTAGAGAAAAACTCTTATCCTGGTGGTAAAGCAAAAAAAATAGAATTTCATGGATCTCAGATAACAATTGGTGCAGGAATTGGTCGTTACACAAAAGATAAACTCTTAAAAAAATTACTTAAAGATCTTGAAATACCATTTCAAAAATTTATTATTAAAATAAATTGGGCATTTGATAATCTTAATGCTAAAAAAATATTTGAATCTCTTAAATCCAAATATAAAAAATCAAATTCACATCTTACTTTTAAACAATATGCTCTTACTCATCTTGATAAACAAACTTATAATTTATTTACTAAATCTATTGGATTAACAGATTATGAAAATGAAGATGTTGAAGAAACTTTATTCTATTATGGAATGGAAGATAATATGGATGGGATGGTTGGATTTGGTGTTGATTGGAATAAATTAGTTTCAGAGCTTGTTAAAGCAATTAAATTAGATAATAAAATTAAATTAAATTGTTCAGTTAATAAAATTAATTATTTGAAAGATTCAGTAGAACTAATTACTTCACAAAATAAATATTATTGTAAAAAACTTATTATTGGATGTGATATTAGTGGGATTAAAAAACTTTTACCTGAATACTCTCGATTATACTCTAATATCAAAACAAATAGTTTTATCAGAATTTATGCACATTTTGTTTCCAAACATAAAAAACAAATGGAACAATCAGTTAAAACAATCACATATGTTAATTCACATCTATACAAAATAATTCCAATTGATAAATCATCTGGTGTTTATATGATTTCTTATTCAGATAACAAATCAGCAAATAAATTAATTAATTTAATTGACTCGACTAATAATATTAAATGGTTGGAACAAATGCTTTCAAACTCTTTGAATCTTAAAGAACAGATTGAAATAAATGAAATTGCATATTTTTATTGGGAAAATGGAACACATTATTTTAGACCATTAAGTGAAACAGTCTACAATACTAGAGAAAAATATATTAAAGCTATACAAAATCCAAGAACAAATGTTTATGTTTGTGGTGAAGCTGTTGCAAGATCTCATGGTTGGGTTGAAGGAGCATTAGAATCTGTTGAAGAAATAATTTAAATTTAAAACACAGAAATCATTAAATCTAAATTAGGATGTGAACCTTGAATATTATATTTTTCAAATCTATCACATTCCATTAAATCAAAATCTATTTGTTTTTTATCCCAATATACATTTTTATTCCATTTATACACTAGATTTTCGTTTAACATAGATTTTAATATTTCTGATTTAGATCCTGAATCTCCACAATTGAATAAATAAATATTATGTGACCAATCTTCAACTCTATTAGTATCAAACTCTGAATAATGATCTGATCTAGAATTTATGTGATCATGATAATGTTTTGTTGGGATATATAAAGTTCGTCTAAGTAAATCATGTGAATAGGCAAATGGATGATATTCTTTTGAATCTTTTGCCAAAACAAAAACTATAAAACCCCAATAATTTTCTTTATAAGATTCTAAAAGATCTTTTTCCAAACCTTCTGATAATATAAATAGATCTTTATCTAATCTACTTAATTCTGTGAAACTTTGTGCTAATGAAACTTTATATGAACCTATGTTAAAAACATCTAAACTTGATGTATAATTAGGTACTGTATTATCTGTTTGTTTAATAAATGATTTATCTACATTAGCAAAAAAGTTTCTCATATGCGAAAAATTATGAAATTTAACTGTCCGAGGAAATGGTACTGGAATAATCATTGCATTAGAATCTGAATTGTTAGAAACATAGTTAGAATATATAGTAATTTGACGGGTCTTACTGGAATTTAATCCAACAAAAATATTTGTTTTAGATACTTCTTCAATTGGTAAAGAAATCATACACATTGACTAGTTAATATATATTAATATATCTTATATATTAACTTTTAAGTATATTTGGCTTGTTCTAATAGACTTTATTAAATTTTTTTATTTGTTCAATTGATTCATTTAGTTTAATTACTTCATCACAAATTGTTCGACTAGATGAATAATTAATTGGTTGGGTTTGTTCTGATAATAATAATAAATTTTGATGAATTGATTCTAGTCTACAAACAAGTGGATAAGGAATTAGTACTTTATGTTCATTTAAAGATTTAGGTGGAGTCCAATATTTTCTTGTTTGACTAAATAATTTTACTTGTTTAGATAATCTAAACATTACTATAAATAAAAATTAATATCAAATGTTTAAATCATTTTAAATATTTGCAGATTTTGATTTTGTTTTTTTTGTTAACTTTTTTGTAGAATATGATTTAGACTTGGTTTTAGGGTTTACCTCCTCTTCTTCATCATCTTCATCTTCAATATCTAATTCTATTTCGTCATCAATATCTTCAATAAATTCTTGTTCTTCAATATCATCTTCATCAAGATCTTCTGGAGTAGGTTCTTTTTTTTTAGAACTTGAAGATTTACTTGATTTTTTTGTAGATATTGAATCTTTTTTACCTAAATTAGAAAACTGCGTTTTATGTGTATTATCAAATACATCATCTAGTCCACACAAATATATTCCTACTGTAGAACTAATTCTATAATCACATTTATAAATATCTTGTCCATTAGTATCTAAATATTTTTTAAGAGACTTTTTAAATTTTGTTGCTTTCTTAAATTCTGAAACACTACAACCTTCTGTACTCATATAGTATGTTACATATTTTATTGCATTAGATTGAGCTGTTTTAATTAAAGGAGTATCTAAATATAAAATTCTAAATGCATATTGTACTATTTTAGGATCAATTGTTTTTACTCCCTTGAATGCACACAAAAGCACACAAGTTTGAAATAATTTCTGATAATCAATATGGGACATTAGATTTGTTAATACTAGTTATACTTAAATAAATAATCAAAGAGTATAAATTGCAATTTTTTTATTTAATAGAAATTTTATAAAATATTTTTTGTACTATATTATATAATGTCTAATAACTCTGTTTTATTTAACTTACTACAGTTACCATGTTATAAAAAATTAGCTAGTATTGAAGAAAAATCTTTAGACTACTTTAATTTTAAAGGAAATACTTTTATTGCCAAACCTTGTCATTTTTATGATGGTGACACTTTTGATTCTATTTTTGAGCATAATGGACAGATAATCAAGTATAGATGTAGATGTGAAGGATATGATTGTGCTGAAATAAAACCTCATGTTTTAGATAAATCAGATCAAACACAACTTGATGCAGCAGCTAAAGAAAAAAAACTTGCACAAACTGCTAAAGATAGATTTATCAAACTTGTTACATCTCATCCATCAGGACTTTGTGTCATACAATGTGGAGAATTTGACAAATATGGGCGATTGTTAGTAACTGTATTTAATGGGATTGACAATGATTCAATTAATTCTATTATGATTAAGGAATCATATGGTAAAGCATATTTAGGTGGAACTAAAGAAAAATGGGTCTAATTATCATCAGTTCAACTAGGATCAATAATAAAAATTTGAAATTACAACTTTTTATTATTAAAATTTATAGATATATTAATAAATTAATAAATTATAGATGGATCAAGAATTTGTTAAATATCAAAAGTTAAATAAATCTTATCCAAACATCAATTTGGTTGAACCTGGATTAAACTCTTTTGATAATTACACACACTATGATATCTTAACAACAAGATATTTATATATGAAAACATTTAATTCAGTTCCACCTGAAAATATTTGGAAACTAAAATATGGATTAAATCCTACAAAATTTAATAGTGATTCTAACAATTTAGAAAATTCTCAATTAATTGATATTATTATTGGTTATAGTCAAGATAACAAATTAAGTATTAAATTTAAAAAAATGATTAACACTTCTCTAACTATTAATCAAGTTATTGATTGTATTAAATCAGATTCTATTAAAAATATAAAACAAATATCTAGTTGTATTTGTGTAGGTCCCAATGGTTTGATTAATTCACAAACTATAATAAAAGAATTAGATTCTACACAATTTATTTTTTTGGTTAATTTTTAGTTTATATCTAATCCTACTAAACTTTTACCAAGTTCATTTAAAACTGGAAGATCTAATGGTGTAATAATATCATCAAGACTATCTCCTCTTAATCTGTAAGTTTGAGGTAAATCTGGAAAAAAAGTTGCTCTTGCTGCATAATGATTTGATGTTTTCATAGTATAAAATCCTTCTACTCTTTTTTTTATTATTTGATCAAAATCATCAACTAATTTTGGTTTAGGTGCATAAGACATATACTGAACACATCTGTAGTTTGGTTTTGATCTAATTTGATCAGGTACTTTATTACAATGTACTAATCTTGAATCCCAAATTATTAATGATCCTGCTGAACATGTTAATTGAACTGGTTCTCCACATTTAGATTTGTAAAAATCATCTTCTTCCTCTGTTAATAGATACCAGTCAGATTCTGTTCTGATACCAAATTCATCAACTAAATCTTGAACCATTTTATGTGAATCTTTATAATATACAAATGTTGCATCACCAGGATTTACATCTAAACCAGTAATCATTCCTTGATAACCATCTGCCTCTGTTTTTAAAACTGTTTGATCTAAATGAAACCATGGATTAAAGTCTGGTAGAATAGAACCAGAAATATCTTCATGAGGTATAAGCCAACTAATACCATCATATGATACTAATAAATCAAATGGATTTGTCTTTAACAAATCTGCCCATATATCCACTATTTTATTTTTAGATCTTATATCCCATAAATGTTGTGCATGAGATATTCCCCAACCTTGATACATCATTGAATTGTTTGGTTTAAAATGCCTAAATTCTTTCCAAGTTAATTTATCTGATCTTGATATTGGAATTTCCCACTCCTGTGATAAATGTTCAAAACAATCCCACATACCATTATACATTGCATCACACTCATCTTGGTCTAATATTCCAGGAATAACAACTATTCCATCTTGTTCCAAAATTTGTTTTGCATTTAAATCCATTATATATATATACATATATATCTTGTTTTTAAATAAGATAAAATAATATTATGATACTATGTCAGTATATCACTATGTCACTATGTCACTATGTCAAGTATTAGAGACCATGAAGACATAGAGTGATCGGTATTAAACCCAGCTCTCAATGCTTCCGCAAAAATTTGTTTTGAATCATTCATTGCAAGAAATCAAATATATATATATTGTAATAGTCTTTTTTAGTGACAACAAAAGCTATTTTTTTATAACACAAATATAAAAAAATAATTTCAATTTTTATTAGTTTATGTCTTGTTAATACACTAAACTAATAAAATATATATATCTTTAAACTTGAATAGTTATAAAGGAAAGTTAACAGTCTTAGTAGAACTGTAGTATAGACTCTGTTTCAAGCTGTAACAGTTTATTTAATTATAAATAATTTATTTATATTTTAATCAAATTTTTACTGAACATATACTTACTACAAAATCTATATCTAGAAGTGTCACAAATTTAATTATCAAATTGAAAGTTGCAGTATAGACTCTATTTCAGAATCCTACAGACTAATTCAGGAGTATCCTAAATTTAATTATCAAATTGAAAATTGCAGTATAGACTCTATTTCAGAATCCTTCGGACAAAACTAGTTGATAAAAAACGAAAATTACGTTATTTTTATCAGAAAAAGAGAAACAATTTATTATTTTTTGTTGCAGTATAGACTCTATCACAGAATCCTCTAATTAAACATCATTATTTAGTTGCAGTATAGACCCTATCACAGAATCCTCAAGGCAAAACTAGATTACACAATATTTTAATAGGTAAACTTATATTTTTAACAAAATATTTTAAAATATTTCATATTATTTAGTTGCAGTATAGACCCTATTACAGAATCTTTAAGGCAAAACTAATTGATAAAAAACGAAAATTACGTTATTTTAATCAGAAAAGAGAAACAATTTATCAAGTTGCAGTATAGACTCTATCACAGAATCCTTTGGGAAACAATACTTTATTTTTATTTGCAATATAGATCCTATCACAAGATCCGAATATCTTGTTTATAGAGTGGTATTTAAGATATTAATTTTTTAATTTTTTATTAATGAGTTTTTTATAGTAAGGTATATTTAGAATCATCTAATTCATTGTATTGATATAATTTATTTAAATTATCATTAGTTCCAATTTCTCTATCTTGTAGAACATGATCTAATGATCTATCTGCCTCATATATATCAACATCATATTTCTCAATAGGTTTAGTAGGCTTGACAGAAACAGGTGCAGAAACAACTGAACTTGCCATTGCAATATTAGGATTAGGGATTACAAATGCAACTTTGCAACCTCGTTTATGTATATTTATATATCTTTGTGGACATTTACATGATTTTAACTTTGTTAAATCTGATCTAGGAGATGATCTAGGAGATGATCTAGGAGATGATCTAGATGATGAACTTGATTTAGATGATCTTGAACATGATCTTGATCTTGATCTTGATCTTGATCTAAGAGATGCTTTTGCAATATCATCTTTTGATAAACGTTTAGTAAAAACTTGTGATAGCATACCATCTGATAAAGTATATCTATAGTGAATATGAGGTCTTAATTTCTTTTTAAAAATTCCGCGTTTAACAACATAGGCTTGAGGTTTTTTAAGAACAAGATGTGCTTTACCTTTTGCATCTGCTGTAGTTATTCCTGAATTAGCAAATTCACCATAAGCTGCTTGAACAGGAATTTCTTCAGACATTTTTTTAAGCATATCTTTATTTTTAGGTTTTTCTGATGCCCAGTAAATTACTCTAGAATGTGGTTTAACAGTAACTTCAACAGAAATAGTTGCATCAATTGGAACTCTGTCCTTGTCTAATAATGACTTTGGTACTACTGCTCTAGCTAAAAATGGAAGATAAAAGTTTCTATTAAACATTAATAATAATGCACTTAAACCAACAGCTATATATAAAACTTTTTGTGCAGTTTCTGATGGTAAAATTCTTCTAACAATATTTATTCCCATTGACCCATATATACCCCATGCAATACCTCCTATAATAAGTAATAACTTGGCAAATGTAATTAAATTCATCATTATATAATATATACTATATAAAAAAATTTTATACCAATTTAATCATCAGTCTCTGGGTATGGATTTGATAATAACTCATAATATTTTTTTTGAGATTCAATTAGATCATTAATTTGTTTAGATAAAAATTTTAAATCTGAAGCTAATCCTGGGATTGTATCACTATTAAGTAAAATCCAAATTGAGGTTTGAGATCTTTCAATTTGTGTTTTAATTACCAAATACTTTTGTGCTTTTATAGTATCAATTAGTTCAAACCCATCAAATCTATCTTGATCATCAAATGAAAATGATGAATTTAACGGGTTTGATACATTTAACTCGAGACTCTGAATAAAAGTATCAAACTCTTCTGCTAAATAAGCATAACCAGAATCAACAAATGTTGGAGTCATATCTTCATTAAAACTTAACTCCAAAATTTTTTCACCTATTATTCTAGCTTCATAATACACACTTATTTGTAATTTATCTTCATCTATTTTTAAAGTATTAATAGAGTACATTGTAATTTATTAAACTATATAATTAAAGCTTGATCAAAAGATTTATTTAACAATTTTTTTATATACTTATTATAATAAAAATGTTAAATGTTCAATTTTCTACAAATTTAAGTATTCTTGTTCAAATTGTTACTGGTCTAGTAAGTATACTAGGTATATTTATACCTTTGGGAGATAAACATCTTATTATTCGAGATATTCTTATACTTGAAACATTTGTTCAAATAATAGAATTATTTTTTTATTTTTATTTTCTAAGATCTATGGCAAGTACAGCTTTATCACAAATGGCATCAATAAGATATTTCGATTGGGTTATAACAACTCCAACTATGTTGTTAACAACAATTATATATTTCAAGTATCAAGAATACTTGGAAAAAGATAAAAAAGATATACTTACCACTGAAGATAGGTCGCAGGAAAGACTTACCACTAGAGCTAGGTCGCATTCCCGAAGGGAAAGACTTACCTTCTGGAATTTTATTAAAGAAAATAAGCAAAATATTATATTGATATTTATATCTAATTTTTTAATGTTAGTATTTGGATATCTTGGAGAAATTCAGGTTATTAGTATGGGTATATCACTTTTGTTTGGTTTCATCTTTTTTGGATATACATTCTATCTTATATATACAAAATATGCTATTAACTCTAAACAATCACAAAAATTATTCTATTTTATTCTATTTATATGGGGTTTATATGGTATTGCAGCAATACAAAATGTTGAAAATAAAAATAATATGTTTAATATATTAGATATTTTTGCAAAAAACTTTTTTGGTATATATCTATATCTTAAAATTTTATCTGTTAAAAAATCTACAACATCAAGTCCAACAGTTAGGTGAATTCTCAATTGATGCTTGGATTAATATTTTTTTTAGTTCTTGAAACATTATATCTTTTTTTGCTGATAACTCCTGTAAATACTCATCTGCTGTTTTATAATTTATATATGGAGGAAATATTGCTATCCATTTGTATACCTGAACTATTCGCTGATCCAAAGGAAGAGTTGAATGCGAGTCATACCTTGATGCTCTACCTATAACTTGACGGATTTTTGCATCATTCCAATGAGGTTCCATTATATGAACTTGTCTAGTACATTTTAAATCTAAAGACTCTGAACCTGCTGATGTAATTAATAGAACTTGAATTTGTCCTTGATTATACAAGTTTACTATTTTATCTAATTTAGATTCAGATGTAGAACCTGAAATTATTTTATAACTAATACTTTGAGCTTCTAACTCTTTAGCTATTGGGAAAACACCAAAATCTAAATAGTTTGAATATACTAATGCTGGAAAAGGATTAGATAATAAAGTTGAAATTAATTTACGTGTTTTTGAACTTGGATCCTCCTTTGTAACTGCATTTGATAATTGTCTAGTTGCTGACAAAAATGAATTCTTTTTTTTCTTATCAAGTAGTCTATAGTTTACTTCTAGGTCTGTTAATCTAACATCTGTATCTACATTTACTATTTTTTTTTCTAAAATAATCTGTCCAACATACTTTTTATATTCTATTATCTGAATAGGATCCATTTCTACTGGAATTACTGAAATAAGTACTTGAGGAAAATTTCCATTAGAAACATTTTCATAATATGATAGTGAACACGATATCTTTGACTGTAATGTAGATTTATTTGTTAAATCTGGACTATCTGGATTATTCTGATCATCCAAATAATAAAAATCAAATAGTTGGATATTTGTTGGTAACACCTCTTGACGTTTAATCATATTTACTAAAGGGGCTATGTCTGATGGATAATTTATTACAGGTGTAGCTGTTAGTAAAACTAATCTATATGCTGATCCAACTGCTGATATTATTAAACTCATATCTCTTGATTCATTTCTTAATCTATGTGCTTCATCTATTATAACAAATTTATTATTTGCTAATGTAATATCTGTACTATATGCACTAACAAATTTTTTATATGTGTAGAATTCAATAGGTCTTGATTGAATATCCCATTTTATCTTGATTAAATCATCTTGAAATGCTTTTATAGATGATTTTGTTGTAATAATTAATAGTTGATGAGTCTTGAATTGTTCTGCCATTTTTAGTGAAGTTATTGTTTTACCTGATCCAGTAGAATGAAAAAGAATTAACCCATAGGCATTTCTAATATAATTAATAGGAACTTGTTGATGTGGATTTAACTTAATACTCATTAAATTGATGTTATATAATAATTTTAATTTAAAAGAAACTTTATAATTTAATTTATAACTATGGATAAAATATGGATTTTTGATATTGATGGTACTTTAGCTGAATCTGTAAAATAAATTTCAGACCAAATGATTGAGTTAATCAAGTCTTTAAAAAGTCAAATACAAGGACAAATTGGTCTATGTGGAGGAGGGACATTTGATAAGATTGAATGGCAAAGTAAAATCAACTTAAATCCTGGATTATTTGATTATATATTTGCAGAATGTGGATGTGATTATAGAGTTTGGGATCAAGTTAAACAAAAATATCAAGTTGTTCAAGAAAAAAATATTCGAAATCACAAGCTATACAGAGAAATTGGAATTCTAATTAAATACTGTTTAAAGTTTTTATCCCAAGTAGATTATAATCTAGGTGGACCAGAGGTGCCTTCGGGACATATGATAGATATTAGAAAAGGATTAGTTTATATTAGTTTGATTGGAATGACTGCAAGTGATGAAGAAAGAGAAAAATTTATTTAATTGGATAAAATTAATGGATATAGATCCAAATTATTAGATGAACTAAAAGATTTAATCAGAGTATTAGGTTGCGAACACAAGTTATGTGCTATGATTGGTGGAGCTGTAGGTATTTCAATAATGCCTGTTGAAAATGATAAAACTCAAATACTAGAACTACTTGAATTTAAAAAAATAAACTATTTTGGAGATAAGTATAAACCATATCCTGTTGACTCACCTTATGATACTAAAAAATTTATTTTAGATATTCTTGGATAATTATATATAATTATATATAATTAATGCTTGATGCATTAAAAAATAAAATAATATTGCTTGTAAAGCAGATTCAATTCATCATGAATAAACTCTAGATAAATTCGGATACAACCGAATCAACCCATCCCGTTACCTCGTTTCTTTTAAGTTTGGCCTTAAAGTTAACCACACCTGTAGGATACTCGGAAGGATAAAGTCTTTTGAGAACATTGACAATCTCATCTGACCCCCAGAAAGTATCATAGGCTACTTTGGACACAGACTCCTCAATCCCATGAGCAAGCCCAACACACTCATGTGCATCAACTAGGATCGATTGAGCACGTTTTCCTGTAATAGGACTAGGTCCTAGGACCACATTGTATACACAATCTACCTGTTCTTCATAGATTGGAGACAAAGTCTTGGGATGAGCCCATTCTCCATTTGGATCTAGAAGAGGATGGTTTGGTGTAAGTACAACAGATCCTACTCTGCAGAACTGAGTTGGTCCTGATTGTCTATCTGACTTGATTAGAGCTTCTAACACGACAATCTTATCATTAGCCAAGTTAGTGCTTTGAAGTCGAACTTGTTGACCAGACTTGATCATTTGTTCAACAATTGCAAAACTCACCAAATCACCTGATTCAAGTAGCACTTTGGAATCAGGATGAAAGCAACCACTATATTGATTATTAAATGCTGCGGAAGTTGTTGCAATAGGAGCAGTTCTTCTACCTGCTTCATAAGTATTGGAAGGTCTGGGCATAGGCATCTCATTGTATATATCTGAGATACGTTCATACTCAGCTTTGGCTCGTTGAGTACCAAAGATTTGTAAACAAGCATCTTTAAAATTTGGAGCATATTGCTTTTGAAGTGCAATTCCCATCATTTGCCAGTAAGCTTTACCCCACAAAGTCCAGTAGTTAGGATCAGATACTGCTAACCTAATCTGATTGTTTAGATCAGCATGTAGTCCACAAATTAGACTAACCCAGTCAGGATCTGTATGCGACATTTGGTCTGCAAATGTTCTTATCCATTCCTCGAGTTTAGAATTAAATGTTTCGACTGCAGTCACACGTTGAGATAACATATGATAATTTGCTAGAAGTAAAGATGCTAGTTCTTCTCTAAAAGCATTGTATGCTGATTTGAGCTGGTAATACTCAGTTCCCTTGGGACTATCTGACTCTTCAATACCAAATGCTTCAGGTCCTAGATAAGTTCGTGCAATTGCACGACCAAAAATAGTACCTACCATTGATGCATCATAGCAGAGTGCATAGGTTCCTCCACAGATAGATGCCATTTTTACGAGTAACTGAGTATTCGCATTAGGTCCAAAACCAACAGTATCCATAGTAAATAGAAACTCTCCATTTACTCTAAATCTTTCCATTTTGCTCTCAACATTAGCTTCACTCAAGTCATTATCTTCACCATCAGTAAACATAATAACCCTTACTTTTCTAATACCATATATTTCCCTAACTTGACTAATCATTCGACTAGCTAGTTCAATGGAAGAAAGAATATTGGTACTTCCATTTGGACCAATCCGATCAATAGCATTGGTTAATGTAGAACGATTTGAACTGGTTAATTCAACAGGATCGCACACCACAGATGCATCAGAATTGAACTTAACCACGGCCATAATCGTACCATTAGGTGCTCCATTAGTACATAACTTTGCACCCTGACGTGAAAAATCATTTCTAGTATATCCACGTGCCTCCTCCGAATTAGCAGCTGGTTCACCCATTGATCCAGAATCATCCATTATAATACATACAAAAGTACTATTATTTATAGTACTTTCAGGCAAAACATTAATAGAAGAGCTCATTACTGTGTTCTTAAATGTATATTGTGGTTTATCTAGTTATTATTTTTTAACTAGGATAGAACCAAGAGCATATATTTAATATGGGTTTATATAAA
>Ga0114973_10000682_pt1 | contig 25559 bp, 25 predicted proteins | sample M_140807_MF_Meta_FD_87025 | JGI IMG/M metagenome (GOLD analysis project Ga0114973, IMG submission 87025) | Freshwater microbial communities from Lake Montjoie, Canada to study carbon cycling - M_140807_MF_MetaG | ecosystem: Environmental > Aquatic > Freshwater > Lake | place: Lake Montjoie...
CAAACCGTAACTGTTGTAAAGATGGTTCATGGCAGTCAAAGTCATCGTGCTCAAGAATGCATCTAAATGGTCTCGGTGACAGACACATTATGCAACAACCTATTTTCTTACATATGTGAGTGCATTCTGTGACTGGTGCTTGTTTACTTCTTCTTTTTTTCTCACAGAGTTCTCAGACAAAAGGGGGGTGACAAAACATAACTGGTGTAAAGATGCCTCATGGCAGTCAAAGTCATCGTGCTCAAGAATGCACCTAAATGAGTCTCGGTGACAGACACATTATGCAACAACCTATTTTCTTACATATATGAGTGCATTCTGTGACTGGTGCTTGTTTACTTCTTCTTTTTTTTATATCATATAGTCCTCATACAAAGGGGGGTGCCAAACCATAACTGTTGTAAAGATGGTTCATGGCAGTCGACGTCATCGTGCTCAAGAATGCACCTAAATGAGTCTCGGTGACAGACACATTATGCAGCTCACATTTTCTACTTTATGTGACATATATTTATATGCATACATTAAACAGCGACGATGACCTACAATGGCTACGCGTTGGGATATCCGTGCACGATCCTTGCTGCCAAACAGGGCTCCCTCGGAACGCAGGCACCCATTGAGGCCTCGTATCTAGAAGGCTCCAAGCTGCAAGGGGTGTCCATCACGCAATCGCAGAGTACTGGGCTCTTGAACTCTATAAGCCTGACTTGGTATGGCAAGACGGCCTCCGACATCAGCCCGGCTCTTGTCACGACCCTCGCCCCAGGGGCATCGGTGGCTCCCTCTCGTGCATCCTTCACCATCCCCGCCGAGGCCGTGATCTTCAGCATCGAGGCCCTCAGGCTGGACGCAGCCACGCCGCAGGGAAAGGTTTCGACCGTGGCGGGGTTTACATTCAGGTGGAAGGGATCGGGGGGGGGAGTCTTCTCGAAGACCTGCGCCGTGGACGGATGGGCGTCGAGCACTTTCGGAGCGGTGCCAGTGCCAAATCCCGCAACCCCTGTGGGCTTCGCGGCTTACGTGTCTGCAGCAGGGTTGTGCACTGGATGGCAGTGGCAGTGGGGGAGCCTGCCCATCCTCGTTAGTTACATCTCGCTCCAGCCACAGGCAGCGACCGTGTCGGTGCCGACGACGCAAACCCAAGCCGTCTCCGGAAAGGTGGACACCACCGCTCAGGATCCCCTCCTCAACCCTCCGGCTCCTGGAGTCACGGGCGTGCTGGCAAGCTTCGTGGCCAAAGCGCCATACGCGGAATTGGATGGGGTATTAGACGCTATCTCGAGCAACTTGGTCCAGGTGCCGATCAGCCCAGCGTGCATCTCCTCCTTCCAACAGACCTTCACGCCCACGGGAACTCCCACGCTCCCTCCCATTCAGATCCTCATCGAGGTCGGTAGGAACCTCGCCACCAGTGTCAAAACGTCAGCGTTGAAGACACGGGAGTCCTTCAGCACGCGGGATGTTCCGCTCGGGACGGTGCAGCAAATGAAACTCACCGGCGCAACGTTCACGACCGCGGTGCCAGTGGTAGCGGATGCGACCGGCACTTACACGTGGAACGACCTTCGAGGTGGCCAAGTCAAGCAAACGCTCTCAACGACCCTCGAGTTTGCAGTCAAACGAGCATTTGGATGGACACAAACCATCCAGGATGTCACCCCGGTCTGAGCGCGACGTCCACGATGGATCGCGACCACCTCGTCTGCTGGGCCACGCGTTGCAGCTGCTGCCCTGCCGTTGGAGTGGTCGTCCTGCTGAAGGATCTGAGGACAGGACGCCCGAAGTGTGAAAGCGTCGCCGCTAACCCGCAAGATGTCCTATTAGTCCCGTTGGGGCGGATTCTCCGGCGCCACGTGGCGGCTGCGGGGGAACGAGTATGTCATAGTCGCAGCAGCAACATCCACGGCACGACGCCAGTTCCAATGTGCGACCAACATCGACTTGAAGGGTCATTTTTGAACGGACGGGGCGATGTTTTCCAACATCTTGACAAACCATGGCCAAAAGTTTTGAGATACAGCTTTTGTCGGATGCCCCTCTTTCATTATGGACTGCATGTTGTCGAAAAAAAGAGTGACATTCCTTCCAAAGTCTGCTGGAATCGCACGACTATGTAATGATTCATTTGGCATTCTTCCCTTGGCATGTTCAATCGTCCAATGGATCAACTCATCAATGGTTGTATTTTTATTTGTTCCTCTCGAACGTTTGCTTGCCAATTCCTGGAGCCGCCTCGAGGCGTCTTCAGGGAAGCTTGGATTGGCCATGAAGAATTTGTTGTCCATGTTGAGTTTCACCAAAGCCTTCCATCCACTCGAGCGATCGTGCTCCTCATCCTGCGTGTGTTGCAAACCCCAGAGCGCATCATATCTATCCACGCTGGATGGCACCATTTCTTTGGTAAACCTTTTATAGTTTACATTCGTTTGAAATTGTATGTCTCTTTGCCGTTTGCGCCCACAGCCCCTGCCAATCTCATCCGGACTTTTGCCAGCGGAGAACTGGTGACATGACTTCTTTTACCTGTAGCAGCAGTCATCAGAGGCCTCCTTGAAACGGGTCTTGCTCGCCACGACCCTACCTACACAGAGACGCAGAGACGCGCGCAGCCTCTCTCTCTGCCCTGGCCGCCCCCATACCTCTCTCTGATCCCTTCATGTTTTTTTGAATCGTGATACAAAAGATACCATGCTGATGCCCTGGAGCACGATCCTGTGCGTCTTGATTTTGATAGGGGCGTTTGCCTTGACGGCAGTAAACGTCGTGGTCGTCGGCGGCTTCGTCGGCAGAGCCACCACGGTCCATCCGGACTTGGACAACGTCAAGGGCCGCGCGGCTTCAAAAAGCATCATTTCACTCAACGCGATTCTGGCCGTCTCTTTTCTCATCATGCTCGTGCTGTATGCAGGAAGTCTTGGGTGGAAATCCTACAGTAACTACGCGGTCAGCAAAGGCTGTGATCTGGGAGGCGGGAACGAAGCCTTTGCAGACGCCTGAAGTGACGCTCACTTCCAGAGGGCTGCCAGCTTCACCTCCTGGGTGCACCTTTGGCGTTCTTCGGGCGAAGCGCGGCGCACCTTCTCTGCGAGCTGCACGCGATGCAAGCACCCGAAGTCTCCCGCGCGCACGAGCACCTTGCTCCAGTCCGCGTCCCAAGACAGGCTCTGGAAACACTCTCTCGACTCGAGGATAGCCATGGCCACTTCCGCGGATTGCAGGTTCTCTATGACGTGCAGCAAGAAGTGGCACCCGGGGGGGGTCTTGCAGATGTCGCCGACGAGATCCACGACGACAGCTTCCAGCACCTTTCGGATCGAAGGCACCTTGAAGGCCTCCAGGAGGACCTGCGACGCTTGACTGCACTGGACCATGACTGACAGATACCTCGAGAGTCGTTCCGCTAGAGTTCTCGTAGTCTTCGAGGGCAGAGTCCCTTCGCCCTCGGCCCTGGCGAGCAACGAGAGGTAGATGTTCTTCCCCGCCGTTTGCATGGCCGCCCTGGGGAGGGCTTCTATGATTTCCGTGAAGATCGCGTCGGGGTCGCTCTCGAGGGCCGCGTTCCGTCCATAGGGCAAGCGTTCGATCATCGAGCAGACGAAGCGCGATCCGTGGCGCGTCTGCATCAAGCTCCCCAGCTTGCCCTTGATGAAACTCGCGTACTCCTCCGCCACGTGCGCACTGGCCGCCATCTTGCGACAAGCGTCCTTGCTCCCTTCATCGGTGCAGAGGCTTCTCGCGTCGATGCCGCGCAACGAGGCCGAGGGCTCCCCTCGACGACTCCACTTCTCCTCCACGGGCTTTGCCTCCCGACGCCTTCCCTGTCTCCCGGACTTTTTGGCGTGCCTCGCGTCGGCCACACCTTCTTGCGGAAGAGCTGCGACGGGGCCCATGTCGTCCAACACGGCCACTATCACGCTCACGTGCTGGCCATTATGCAGGGCGGCATGCATTTGAACGGGCATGCACATGGGGAAGGCGCACGCAAAGCCCGCCGACACCTCGCTCATCCTTGGAAGATATGACAGCTGCACATTCCCGCATGGTGCATATCCTTGACCATAACACGCAGGACCGCCGCTGGGCGCGTTCCAGGCGAAGTTTGGCGTGGCAGGCGTGCCTACAGACGACACCGACTCGCCTTCTCCGATGATTGCACCCTCTGTCAAAGAGACACGTCCTTCCATGGCTCGTTTGCCTGCTAGCGTCACCTACAAAGGAAAGCCGTACCCCTTCAAAAAAGCTCTCGGGCAAGGCGGGACGGGGTCGGTGGGATTGTACGGGGATGAAAAGCTTGGCTATGTCGTCTTGAAGATTTCGTACTGCAACGACCCAAATGGCCTCGAAAAGTCTCAAAAGGAATCTGACACCGCTACAAACATCGCGTCGCTCCCTCCGTGCGACGCCGCAGACGTGTTCTGGAGGCGCGCCTCCGCAGCGCCATTCAAGAGCCAAGACATGCTGCGCGCGCCGCTGTCGTCCGTTTTTCACGAAGGCTGTTCTTATTCGCTCTATGAGTATCTGCCCGAAAACCTGGCAGAATGGTTGCAGCACAACCCAAGGAGGACTCCCGAGCAGGTGGTGGGCATCTTCCTCCAGCTGGTATCCATCATAAAATGCCTCCGTCGGAGAGGCTACTATTACAACGACCTCAAACCGAGCAACATTTTGCTGTGGCTCGAGCCCGGCGGGATGCCTCGCGTCAAGATTGGAGACTTGGGCGGTTTAGACAAGGAGGGGGAAGGCAGAATCACGATCACCCCGTCCCGTTTCCCTCCGAAGATGCTGAAAAACATGTCTTGGAAGAATCTGGACGTCCTCACGAGCTTCTTGCTCGGGGAGCTGATTCTTCAGCTCTTGCTGCGACCTCCCAATGCAGGAGAGACGCACCCGATGAACGACTTCCTCAAGTGTCTGCACAGCGATGCCGTGGACGGTTGCATGCGCGCCGTCGTCTCGGCGTTGCACGACCGCCTCGCGCCAAGCTTGTCGTTCAAGGACCCCCAGATTCGAGACCTGGCCGCCCTCGCCCTCAACTTCATGGGGTACAAAGGCTGGTACATCGGCCTGGATCAGGCCTTGGCCCTGAAGACTCCTTTGATGACCACTTCTTAGTCACCTCCTCATGCCATCAAAGAAGAGGTCTTCTCCCGCCCCCTCTTGGGCGAGTTGGAACGTTTCCTCTCTTTGTCTGCCGCCTTTTTGTTTTTCTTTTCTTTTTTCTCGCTCGAAACGACTTCTCCGGAAGTTTCGAAGTTTTTGCAGCCCTCCCTGTAGGTGTCGGCGTACTCGTAACACTCGCTCAGGCAACTTTCTGCATTGGCGAAGACGGCGCCGTACTGGGAGGGGGGAGCGAGTTCCGCCTTGATCACGTCCAAGGCGCTCTGCATGTCCTTGAGCACCTTCGCAGTTCGGTTCACAGCCTTCTTCAAGGCATCCTCGGCATTTTTGTAGACCGGCGCGTTCGGGCGTGACTTTTCGAGTTCGAGTGACAGCTGCTCCGTATGGGCAAACAGGGCGCCCAGGTCTGCCTCCAACGCGCAGAAGTGACTGTGGCGTTTTTCGAGCTTGTCCGCCCAGACGCGCAGGAGAGTTGCGCACTTCGGGAGACTGTCTATCACGCCCTGCAAAGGAGCATCCACGTCCTGGGATTGCGAGCGGTTGCTGGCCATTTTTCATTCGATGCTCCGCAAGGTGCGTTGTCTTGAACGCGGTCGACTTCCGAAGGCATCTAAAAGGCTACCATGGCGCTCCTCGCCCAGGAAGCCAATGCCGCCCTCGTCGGCGCCATTCATCTCTGTAACCGAATGCATGGCTCGGCAGTCTCTCGTGAGGTCTTATCGGAGTTCCTCGAGGCACCCCCTGAAAGTTCGACGTCGTTGCAGAGGACGACGTCTCTGCCCGCTCCCGTGGCGCCACAGGACGAGGAAGAGCCCGTCTTGCTGAAGGTGCTGTCAGTTTCATCCCAGCCCGTGTATCGGGGACGGTGGGCGGACTTGGACAGCGACGACTCTGATGCTTGAAGTCCGCTCGCTCCCCTTCACGCGGCAACCTCTTGGAGCTTGCGTTTCGTGCTCGTTCGAGGCAGCCCGTGGACGCAGAGAGACTCCAGGTAGGCCTCGACCTCGGCCAGCCTCTGTTCATTCCTCACGGCATCCGCGTTAGCGACCACGTTCCGTGCAGTCGCTTCGTCCAGCTTTGCGAAGTTGACCTGCCCTTTCACGTACGGGAATTCTACCTGATCTGAAAGAAGACGAACCTCCGCGATGGTCCACAGGAATCCAGCGCGCGTCTGCAGGTACGCCCGAACGTCGACCGCGTCCACGCAATGTTCAGAGGCGCGTCCGAGCAGAGCGTCCACTTCCACCTTCTCGCACCCTGAGAAGCGCAAGACGGCGACGGCGCGTCGGGCCGAGCCCCCGCACCCGCCCAAGGCGGAGACCGCTACCCACCCGAGACTTTTCAAGGGGGTCCGGCGCAGCTCCGCTGTTTTTTCACCCTTCAGAATGAGTCTGAGATACTGGGGCTTGATCATGAGCGCGCGCGATACGTCCATCGCGCCTGCTACTTCTTGCTCCATCTTAAAAGAAAACGGAACACACTGATGAACACTCAAACTCCTGCGGAGCTGACGGCGCGGATGTTGCGTGCCAGCTGCGACGACCTAGAAGCATCTCTTCACCGACTGAACGAGCTGTCCCAAGGCAACTCAGATAAAAAACGAGGTCGTGGCATTTTGGAAAACCACTTCTGGCTAGCAACAGGATCCCTCGAGTCCGCTCAGCCTCTCCCCGACTCTGCAAAAGAGCTAGAGAGACACAAAGAAGCCCAACGCCTTCAATATGCGCGCCTGATGGGAACTTTCTCCGCGCACTTGAACGCTTTGGACAAAAAATTGCACGACGAAGCCTTGATGATTGGCGCGCATCCAGAGGGGGAAGTTGTGCCGAACGCCCCTTCGCGATGTCCGGATGGGCGCGAGTTTCAGCTCAACGAACTGCAGCGCGCGGCGCAAAAGTTCTTTTACCCCTTTTGCGATGCTTCCATGCGGCGTATCATGGTGGAGCTCACCCCCGGGATGGGAAAGACTTGCGTTTACATGGAGGTCATCGCCAAATTTCTGGGCAAGCGCAATCCCGAGACCGGCGATTTTTTCGACATCATCGTCCTCGGCGACGACGAAGTCTTTTCAGCTTTGGATAAAGACGTGCAGAACTGCCCCGCTCGGGTGGACATAGACGAAATCGTCAAATGGAACATGGACGTGAACCGAGCTGTCAAGAATGAAGAAGATTTACACCTGACCCGAAGAGTTCTCTACAAACGAAACAACCCCGAGGCCGACCTTCCCCCAGGGCTTGCGCAAGACAATAAACACATCAGCATAAAGAACGTGAACAAGCTATTAGCAGGCAAATGTCGCCTCAACACCGAGATGGAGCCCGCCTCAAGCAAGCCAAAAGCCAAAGGCAAGGCAAAAGCCAAGGCCAAAGCCAAGGCCAAAGCTGAGAACGGGACCAAGGAAGACAAAGCGGACGCGAAAGAAAAGCCGTTGCAAGAAAAAAAATCACCCGAGCAATGTGGGGACGACGCATTGATTTGGCGCGGCTCGCGCGTGATCATGATTCCTTATGCTGTGGCGGCGAAATGGGTGGTGTTCACGAAACACGGCTTGCCCGTTTTGTCCTCTCCAGGGGGCGAACTTGTCGCGTCCAAGGACGCCAAGGGAGGCCACGTGGAATTTCCCAAGGCCGACGTGCAAGACGTGCCGTTCAAGGATAAGGCAACCGCCGACAAATTTCATCAAGATTTCGGCAAATTCTTTACTGCGGCAGAGCTGGGCGTCGGGCCTGGCGGCCTGATCGGGAGTCAAATCAAAAAACAAGGAAAAGGCATCTACGACCTCGATAACCTGAAATTCAGCAGTTCAAACACGCTCTTCATCATCGACGAGGTCCAGAGCATGGCCACCCCGTCCAAATGGGGCAAAGGGCATCACGCCGCGCCTTACGCCCCAGCTCTCTCGGAGGCCCTCTGGAGGTGCACGGGTGACTTTTGCGACGAGAAGATGGATCCGGAGGTGTGCAAAGTGGGGAAGCAGAGCACTCCTTACATTTTTGCAGGCACCGCCACCCCCAACACGGGGACCAACCCGGAATCCACCATTTGCCTCCTGCAGATTCTGAATGGAAAGCAGCGGCCCCGCCTCTTCATTCCAAAATGGGAGGATAGCAAAGGCACGGCCAAGGACCCGAGAACGTTGCAAGAATACAGGGCGTTGCTCAAGGACCCCACAAACCGGACATCTAAGGTTTTGCACTGGCCCCCCTATGCGGAGCGCAAGGCTCAGAACCTGGTCGTTTTCCCTCGCACTTTCTTGGAGGAAGAATCCGGATTCGTGAAAGACGTCACCCGAGGAGGGAAAGATTCGGGACCGTTCCCTCTGCTGACCCCTCGGGTGGAGAAGGGGAGAGTGAGAGAATGGACATACGACAAGCAGAAATACACTTATGCAAGCGCGGCGCAAAGGGTGATTTCAGAGCGGCTGCTTCCAGAAGAGACCGAAGACGTTTCGGACAAGGGCGCTTACATGGAAGACGTCGTCAAGAGCACCGGAAAGCCCTTGATGCACGACTTGGCTTACAAGAGCTTCATTTGCGCAGCGAGAGATAAGGATTTGAAATTCCAGTATACACGCATCTACAAGCCCGTTTATGAGGACGAACTCAATAGACACTTTCTGCAAGACATGGTGGCGACGCGCGTCTTCACGGCGAACTCCTATTTTGATTATCGGCTTTACCCGCAGGTGGACCCCACTGACTTGGGAGAGCTTTCCCGTCCGCTGACGAGGTTGGTGATACCCAAAGAGGCATTGCAATGTCTTCCACGGTGCAAGAATCGCGACCCATCCAAAAGAGGCGTGCCCAATGCATATTGCGACCAAGTGCTCGAGGGCTCGTCGGACAAGGATGCACCCTCCATCTTCATACCTGATTTGGAGAAAGCCGAAACCATAAAGTGCACGCCCAGGATGAAAGCAGAGCGGCGATACCCTTTGGCAAAGGTAAGATCTGGGGGTGCGGTCCATCTGCAATATCCATGGTACGTTCCGCCCGACTCCGCCGAAGCGTTTCTCAAGAATCTCACGACCAAACCCGATCCCAAGGGCCACCTGCAAGCCTGCCGATGGAGCGAGTGGAGCCTGTGTGCCGATCTTGAGGAAATGAAAGACCTGTGCGAAAAGCTCTTCCGGACCTACGTCAGCAGTCCTCACGATGTAGATTTAGAACTGGAAGACCGTCTGAGAGATTTTTGTGCAAGGAACTGTCCGAAACTCGTGGTCGCGGCCGACGACATGTACGCACATCCTCCTTCAAAATCGGGGACGCTGGATTCCCAGCTGAACGTCTTTGCTCCGGGCCTAGCGTCCGAGAGCAAATCTTTCTTTTTCCTGAACGCGATGAACAGACCAAATCTCAGCAGCAACTACTTCATAGTCCTCTCCAGCTTCTATTTCCGGATGCGTTGCAGGCCTTATTTGCAAGCGCTCTTCGAAGGTCACGAAGACATGCTCCCTGCCGAGTACAGGAACTCGGGGGCCACCATCCAGCACCGCATCGCTTGGTTGGACGCCCTTCTGCTGAGGGGAGGAGACTATTCCTGGATGAAGACGCGAGGCTCTGTGGAAACTGCGTACCTACGACAGTTCAAACAAACCGGCCTGAAAAAGCAACCGGACCTCAACAAGATGGATGACTGGGCCGATCCCCAACAGAAGCTCAAATTTCCAGACTGGGGAGACCCATTGCCCGTGAAAGAAGAGAGTGTCCACCCGCCAAGCACTAAGCTCGACGGCAAGACGCTCCCGGATGCATCTCGGTGGTTTGCATTCTGGTCGACTTGGCTGAAGGGCTACGGCACGAGGCGATCCCATCACCAGACCAACGAGCTCCAGCGGCTCCGCGCCCGGCTGTCTCTCAAAAAGAACGGCGCGCCCTCGTCCGACGCCGAGGCCCAAACAAAACCGCCTGCCAAAAAGAAGGCGAAACTCCTCCGCAAACCTTCACTTGCCCCGTCGGCGTCCAAGTTCAGAAAAAAACAAAATGCGTTTCAGAAGAGCGTCGACGACGCAGCGAAGGAATTGAAGAAGCTGAAGGAGGCGCGCGCAGACAAAGATGACCCCGACGAAAAAAAGAATGCAGAGACTTCGAAGCAAATGGAGGATCTCTCCAAACGTGCAGCCAGTACCACTTTTTTTATGCGCAACAGGCCTCGGCTAGCTCGGAGAATCGCGGAAGCAAAGATTAGACGACGAGAATCCTTCTTCATACCTGCAATCTTTGCCGTTGGGGATTCCTCCGACATGGGCGTTCCCAGGGAACAAACTCTTCACCATAAGCTGAGCTGCCTCTTTTCCAAAAAGCTGGCCAAAGACGCAAAGTGGAATGGTGCCGTTGCAGCAAGAGCGGCAGCAGAAGCGGCGGAAGATGCAGCAGCGGCGGCGGCAGGCGCTCCCAAACCATCGAAAAAACGGCAAGATCCTCCTCAGGAATGCGGATCTGTCGTCTCTGATTTGAGCCTCAGCGACGTCGTGGACCTCATCGGATCCCCCGGTCTCCGAGAAGCCATGGTCAAAGCCGGTATGGGTTGGGATCCATGCGTCAAGAGTTTCGGAGATTCGAAAGACCCGCGAGAGTCTTCGGCGGGACAGAGCATGATTTTTGCAGGCCTCGCGGCACACAAAGCTCTCGATTTCAAGTGTACGGGACTCAACGTTGCTTTCGGGCCGCAACCACGAGGCCAGCGCATTCAAGAGATGGGAAGGAACTGGCGAACTTGCGTGAAGCTCCCCTTCGTCGCCATCAGGCAGTTATTTTTGGACGGCGAGCAAGAAATCCTCAAGAACGACTTCCTCCTGGATTCCTTCTACCAGGCTCAGAACGAGGTGCTCGACTGGTTGCGCATCATCACGGTGTCGGCGGGTCTCGGATGCAGCCTCTGGTGGGGCTACAGTCAGTGGACCAAGCTCCTCAGCTCTTATCACAACATGCGCCCGTCCGAGACCGAGTGGTTTTTCGGAGAAGGGAAGACACCTTGCATGGACGCCAAGGGCTCGCATGCATCCAAACCCTCGTTGCTCGACTGGTACGACAAGGAAGGGCGCGAAAGGCAGGAAGCGAGCAGTTTCTATCGATGCAACAGGACTAATCTCTTTTCGAAGATGTTTCTACAGGACGCCTCGACCGACTACGGCCGCATCATAAAGAGCGTGGCGGGGGCCTTTTCCCCCGACGAGATCTCGTTCGATGCGGCCAGCCATCCGAAAGACGTCGTGCCCGACCCTTCGTGTCACATGGGAACCGCGGTCGAGCTCCGCCACAACATCAAGTACTGCCTCACGACGAGCGAAGCGGCCGCTTTGACGAAGCCGTCGAAGCCTTTTTCGCCACACTTGAAGATGGAACACTTCATGGGCCCCCTGAAACCGCATCATCGGACATACCTGGAAGAGAAGAAGACGAAGCTGCACGCCGATGCTGTTGCAATCGGTCCCCACAGCAGCGGCAGCAGCTCCGAATCGCAAAAGAGCCAGCACCTCTCTGGGCACGAAGCTGAGAGACACTCTTCGTCCGTCACCTCGGTCTCGTCTTTGCGTCACCATCAGCCCCACCCGGGGCACCACCCTCCTTCTCAAGACGGCAGAGCTGCTGGAGCCTCGGAGCTCTTCAGGCAACCTTCGAGTCCTTCCGATACGTCCCATGCCTTGGAACTTGTCAGGCAACCCTCGACTCCTCATCCGCTCGACGCATTGGAGCCTTTCAGGCGGAGTCGCCATCCTTCCGATACGTCCCATGCCTTGGAACTTGTCAGGCAACCCTCGACTCCTCATCCGCTCGACGCATTGGAACTCTTCAGGCGGAGTCCCCATCCCGAGCCGCACGCGTTGCCAGGGGAGGGCGGCTTGCATCACTCCCACACATCGCATGAGCCCTCGTCACCGTCTTCCTCGACAAGCTCCGGACCTGACGCGATGAATGCCGACGCCATCCTCTCGAAATCGCGGGATCTCAGAGCCCGCATCCAAGAGCTCTTACGAAAATGAGAACGCTCAGCGTGCTTCTTCTCAGGGGGAATTTGCAGAAGCGCTGCCGATTCTCGGGCGCAACCTGGGTTGCATCTCGTAAGAGAGAAGAGCGTCCTCGGCAGATTCCACGCGAATTCCACCGTTGGCGACGGGATCGCCCTCCGACGGATCGCGAGATGCTACCGAAACACGACTCGGCGGTGGGGCAATGCGGATCTCTTCCTCAGAAGCAGGCGGCCTCGAGAAAGCGTACCTTGCTCCTTCCCTCGCCGAAGCGAATGGGGGTGCGCGTCTGTGGTCCGAGTCGCGAGGGGCCCACGGCCAGTTCCAATTCTCCAACCGGGCGTGACGGCCGATCGCATACGCTGCAGCAGCAATCGCCAGTGTGAAGTACCCCCATGCGAAGTAAGCAAGAAGAGACATCGCGGCGCGTTCCTGCAAGCCGCGCTCGTACCCGAAGTTGAGCAAGTCGAGGCTTTCCGGGGTCTCGTGCTTCATCTTCGGCTTTTGAGGAGGGGAGCAAGATGAAAGTATCGCTGCCTTGAGCCCGCCTCACGGGAGATTGTGCAAGAATCTGACATTTTTTTACGCCACACGCTCTCTGGCCTCTCTAATCACACCGCCTCTTTTTTCCAGGCACAGATTGGATGATTTCAGATGACCGTCCATGTGTGCATACAGGCGATCCACAAAATAATTATGATCACGGATAAGAAATGCAAACGCTCTATCGAAGAGATCAGAGGGAATGCATGTACATGTGTCCCTTGGAGAGCGAAGGGCAATGCGCCGACCTTTGTTCCAAAGCAGCCGCTATCAATGCCTACAACGAAAGAGGCAAGTTGTTCAACGTACCATTCAGAGCCCCTCCCATCCAAGATTTGGACACGGGAACTACAGACGAGCAGGCCTGGGCCTCTCTCGGTCAGAGAGCCTTCAGCCGGTCGCCTTGGAGGCCCGCAAGTCGAGACCTCGGCGCGCTGCCTTTCAACTCGAACATTCCGTACCCGCTACCCAACATGGTCGAAAGACCCGTAGACTGCCCGGCCAGCAATGCCCTCCAGGGCTCATACTACGGCTGGAATCAAGTTCCCGATGGCCTCTGGCAGCGTTCCTACGTCCCGTCCGCGGATCAGCAGTTTGCCCGAGCCGTAGATCTGAACCAAGCTATGTCCGGATTCCTTGTCGACCCCGTGGCCCAGTCGGCACAGGACGGCCCGCTGAGCGCGCTCAAACCGACTGCCAGGAATTCGGCTGCATACCTTCCGCAGGCTCAGCCGTTCGCGGGGATTGGTTTCAATCTGTCGAACAACGTTCCACGGAGCGGCGTCGCCAACGTTCGCGGCGTTCCCACTCTCTTCGAGCCTCCTACGGGCAACGGAGTACGCAGCTTCCACCTGGCCAACCTCTCGGCCTAGCACCGTCAGCTTTCCGGAAGCGTAGATCCACAGCGTCGCCCCCGACAGGGCCACGCAGAGCCTGCCCCCGAAACGCCGATCCCTCTTCACGAAGGAAAACAGCCTCGCGACGTCGGTCAGCTTCAGACTGTTCGAACAAGTGCCTGAGACGCACAGCAGCTTCAGCTTTGCGCCAACATCCATAGCGTTCAAAAAATATGTTCGAGCTTGAAATGAACGGCTGCGGGTTCGATCGCTACGATCAGTACTGCACGCGATACGGCTGCTTCAGCAGAGTCTTCAAGGACGATTTCGAAAACCCACCGCCGAGCCTGGCGATGACGGGTCTCATGCTCTACCCCGATCCACGAGTGCCTTCCAACGTGACCGATGCGCTCTGCGGCCCATTCGGATGCGCCGGACCGCTCCCCCAATTCCCTGCAAGGGCCTTCCAGTCGCAAGGCTGTCTTTCTTGCAATGAAACAAACTCATGTTCGCTGCGCTGAAACTTGCGGCCATCGCATGCGTGCCCGCTCTCCCGACGTTGGTCACGATGCAGCTCTGTCCGGTCGACAAGAAGGCCGGAGCCATCGTCAAAGTTCGCCCTCCTCCAACTGTATTTGGCGTTGTCTGGCCCCTTCTTTTTGCGGGCTTGGGCGTAGCTTTCTACCGACTGGAGTGCAAGTGGCCTATTTTGATTCTGTCGGTGCTGCTCGCCATGTGGCAGGTTTTGTATTCCTCCAAATGCGGAGGAGACAAGAAGAAGGCCTGTTGGTGCCTCCTTGCTTGCAGTTTCCTCGGCCTCGTCGCCCTGTCATTTGCCGCATGCGAGCGTGACGGGGTGAGCGTCGTGGCCCTGAGTGCTCTTCTGGCATGGCTGCTTTTTGCGCAGCAGATGAACGTGATCGAGGTTCAGATGTCTTGAAGAAGGTGCACGCCATTCACTCACCAACCGGTTGCATGTGCCGTGTAAAAAAATGAGAGACCTGACGGTCTTGCAGAAATTCTGCAAAGAGCGAGATGTGATGTGTAAAATACTTTCACAAAGCGACGCCGCCAAGGCATCAACGTGCAAGCAGATGTGCGACAGCTTCCTGCAACTTGTCCACCAAAATACATGCGACGGAGAATGCCTCGCCAAAAAAGCTCAGCTTGCCGAGAAGGTCTGGGGTATCATGCAAGCATCCAAAGGCGCCCCGCGCTCGCAAAAACACAAGCTGCTGGGAGCCATTTTGGGCATAGTCATGGCGGCATCTTCTTTGGGGTCACTTGTCAGGCCCTCTTCGTCCCATGCGCAGCCTTTCGTCCCCCACCAAGTCTTCTCAACCCTGCCACCGCCTTCCACGCGAGACGTGCTCCCGAAACAGTCCGACTTGTACAAAGCTCACGTCGCTAATGCCACGGCCGCCCGCATCGTGCAAGACAGGCGCTATGAATGGACATTGAAACATCCCGAACAGTTCAAAGCGATGCTGAAACGAGAAGGTTACCAACCGGAGGCAACCAAAGCCATGTTGGAGAGACGACGTCCTTTGGACTTTCCAACGCAGGCAGAGTACGACGAGTTCCGCGACGATGTGGATGATGCCCGACGCACCATCATGAACAGATACAAGCTCGATTCTTTGCGCTTTGTGCACCAAGGTTCCAGCGTGGCGGGTTACTCGTCAAACCCAAAGAAAGGAGGGCTACGGCTGCCCGATGGAAGCTTCGATCCAAACATCCCCAACTATCTTTACAACAAGGCGTTGGGGAGCGACACGGACTTGCGCGTCGCCAGTGACGATGCGCTTGGTCTCCTGCGCGTTGCTGAGGCGCGCCTCCGAGAGGGCCAGGATGTCAACTTCAAGACCGGCGGGGGTCGCGAGACTTTGGTGGAGCCCGATGATGCCACCAAGTTTTTCCCAGAGTTGAAGCCGCTGATCGACAAGTGGGCACCGAGGCTCGGAAAGCTGCAGGTCACGATCGATACCAAGCCAGCCGACGCAAACTTTGAACCAAACCCGTGGGACATGGAAATCAAAGAAAGAAGTCCTGGTAGGGTGCAGGCCACCGATCGAGAAAGTCCCGGGTCCGCTTAAGATCGTGCGTTGGTGTTGAAAAGATGCACCCACTGGCCATTGACACCCTCTGTTGGCGGTTGAGCTCCGTCCCGTTGTTCACCAAGACGTGCTTCGTGAGGTACACCAGGAGGACGTCGCCCTTCAAGCCCCCCTCCTTGAGAACCATGCCGTTCTGCCAGAAGGGTGGGAGCACTGGCACGGACGCTGCGCCGTCCGGGGGAGCAGCCGCACGTCTGATGCGGCTGCGTGAGCGATCCATGGCGCCCCAGCCCGGTACATCCGGAGGTAGGAGTCTTGCCTGCGACTCACCGAAGCGTAACGCCTTATCCTTGTCCTGCTTTTCTCGATAAATATGGCAATGATGATACATGTGTATATCATGTATTAAATAAAATGTACGAATTGATATGGGTGCCAGTCGACGTGGATGAGGCAGAGCTGCTTGCATTCCTCGTTGCCATGGGAGCCCTCGATCGCGGCGACCTCTCTCCTGCAGTGACCGACGAAGCCCGCAAAATGGCCAAGGGGGTGCGCAAAGTCCTGAGCAAGACGATGCGGGGGATGTGCGCGGTCATGGGACGGGGCGACGCAGCCAGATGCGGACTTACAGAGTGGAAGTTGACTTCCATGATATTTGGAGTCCGGATAGGTGTCCAGAGCAGGCTTGACTCAATGGACAAGTGGGGCTGGGATTGGTATGGCGACGAAGTCGGGCACTCTTCTTGTGGGAATTCCGTCTTTGTTCGAAACGAGGGGTTCCGGTTTGCGGCGTTTCGGACCACAGATGATACATGCATGCAAGCGCTTCGGAATCGCTTCCAAAGCGCTATGCGCCGACTAGAATCCTAAAAGCTTGAACTCCTCGCAGCGAGATCCTTCAGTGTCCCCAAGCACGACGTCTTGGGCGCACCAACCGTCTTTTTCAGGAGCGAGATCTCTGTCAGAAACCGTACCTGCTGCGAACTTGAAGCGCACATTTCGTCTTTTTAGGTATGTCGGGCTCAGAGACTCCGAATCCATGGTCCCAATCGTGAGGGACCGCTCCACACTTTATGAGCTCTTGCCTCCTGCTACTCTCTTGCTTTCGGCATTGCTCGAATTTTGCATCTGCAGGCTTCAAAGAGCAGGATGCACCTTTCCATGGCACGGTGAGGTCCCGTCCCGGCTGAACCACTCCTCCACACAGTCTGCAGTCAAGAAGCGTGCGCGACTCCTGCCGCAGGATGTCATCGTCAAATGTAAGTTCCTCTCCTATGATTTGAGCTCCCAGGCGCTGCAACTCTTTGAGGGAGTGGTTCAGCATTTCCCGACTCTCATCTCCGGCCCCTTCTAGCTCGTCTCTGTCCTCTCCTTCCTGAGCACAGAAGCGATCCCGAACCCCATGCAGTAACGTGTGCAAGCCCTGCAGGGCCTCCCTTACTCGTTCAGGTTCCTGGGCAACGTCTATTCTGGAAGCTTCTCTGAAAACATGCTTGAGCGCGAAGCATGCGATAGGGGCATCGGAGGCATCTGCCAATCGACGGATGGCATCGCAGGCGTTTCGGTACAAGGTGTTGTAGAGAACATCTAGATCTCCCATGCTGTAGGCGACGGGGGGCGCTTGGCTTTCTTCCGGGCCACGCATAATGGAATGTGATGCAGGGCCTCCTACAAAACCAGTCTTGCCTTGTGGGGGTGCCATGAATGATGATTTATCTTTTCTAAATATTTGTATGGCACCACCATTCCATGGCGGCATTGGAGAAAAAAATGCCGTGAGGTGCTGGGGTACAATAACCTCCAAGAATGCCCTCACTCAACGTGACTTTGAGTCTGCCATGCCTCTTATCTCTCATCGTGGCTTTCCAAGTTGGATAAGCGTTTGTTTTTTCAAACAAGCAATCAAAGATGTCACTGGGCGAACCTCAAATATGCCATTCTGCTGAGCAGTGTAAACAGAATCTCGTTTACACATGGTGTGACACTTCCACAATGCACTGTGTTGCTCCAAATTCATTGAACGATGGCTCCAAATGCGAAAACGATTCCGATTGCATCAGTAAAAGATGTGGCCATGCTGAAAAAATATGCCAACCATGTCAGCCTCTAAATTCTGAATGTACAAGACAACAAGACTGCTGCAAGAATTTGCAATGTTCGAACGTCGCTTTTCAAGCATTAGGCCAATGCAATTAATAGTACAGCCGCTTATAAGTCATCTTTGCGAATCATCTTGACCATGCTCTAATCATTGCTTTTTTTGCCTGGTTGACCAATTGGCTGCGCTCCACCCCACATGTCTGCGAACGCCATGCGCAAGGCTGAAGAGACCTCGATGGTCAGAGCAGGACGCACAAGGGGGGTAGGCTTCTTCCCACGACCCATACGTCCGGATTTTGCTGGCACCGCATTCCAATGCTCCCAGAGCCACGATAAACTTGGAGCATACCATCGAGCGTCCCTGCCACGGGTGCCAGCCCACACAGCCCCGATTTTCTCTGCATCATGTTGAGGGCACTGCAAATGCAGTCGCAGTGCATCATCACTTTCTAAATATTTTGTTATGGTTTCTGAGAGTTTTCCTTCTTTCTCTTTCTCATCAATGATTTGTTTTTCACTCTCCAGTCGTTGGTATTTTTCAAAGGCTATCCGGGCCAACTTGTTTTCCCGTAAAACTCGACGCTGCTTTTGTTGCTTCTCCTTTTCCAAGCGTTTTGTTTCCTCGACTTCAGCCAAGGCCTTCCTTTGCGCACGTGCCAACTGCCGCGCCGACCGTTCGGAAGCCAACTCTTGCTCCGCGCATTCTTGCTCAGCTCGGCGTTGCGAGCGCGCTTCCTCGGCCTGCCGTTCCCGCTGGGCTATGCGTTCCTGCTCGGCCTGCTGTTCCCGCTGGGCTATACGCTCCCGCTCGGCCGAGCTCGCGTGTGCGGCGCTTCGATCGCATTCCAGTTGATGAAGCTCCGTCTGAGCGACAAGCAGTGGAAGATGACGACGGGTCTCGTCACAGATGGGGAGCTTCAACGACACACTGACTGCCCTGTGCCGCCCATTTGAGCTTTGCGCCAGCTTGGCCTCTACCTCCCCTGCTCGAAACACATCCGGCAGTCTGCTGGTGTCAAAATAAGAGATCGCCCTTACCAAATGTAATTGGGAGTCGAGGTAGACGCGCATGGGTTCGGAGATGGCTTCGTAGAGGCGGTTGTCCGATGCGTGGAAAAGCAAGGTGAACGACGCATCGGCAGAATAAGGCCAGTCAAAGGTCGACGGCAGAGCGATGAAGAGAACGCTTTCACAAAGCCATGGAAGACGATCCGTGACATCGAAAATCCACGTGGCACTCGCAATAGGAGCCGTGCACCGGAGGCTGAACTCATTTTGCGGCATGCGCGAATGTTGAAACTCCACGATGCACGATGACGCCGGGAGTGCAGCATCACGTGGCCGTCCGTGCATCCTCTTTTCTCGACATTCTGGACGGACGATCAGTGACCATGCATGGTGCCACGGAGTTTGGGCATGCCGGCGCTGTACATCCACGCCAAAAGTCCCATCCTCATCGCTTTCCACGATAGACAGGGGGCATGAAGCACCGGCGCGATGCCTGAAATGTGGTTCGGACTGTTTAGAGTTCACCCAACTACAAGGTTCACAGCACTCCCGGCACTTGAACTCATGGCGGGCCGACACCGCAGCTGCCTCTATGACTTCTTGCGTGGGCACACAAAACGCCCACCGCATCAATACTTTATATAGCACGAGCCTCTCACTGGTAAGATTTCCGCCTGAACGTGAAACTGAGGGTTGCGTGGCTGAGCTCTCCGCTTCAGACTGATATGGAGAAAATACCAGCTGAGATGATCGCACTGCACGAACCTGAAATCTCTCGTACCTCATTGAGCACGCCGCCTTCAGTGCGGGCGACCGGGCGCTGCTCTTGCACGCCATGGCCGCGCGCTTCTTCGGGCACGGCGGCGGGCTCGTGCATCCGGCGCCGCCCCGGCACCGGCTGCGCATGTTTGGGGGCGACCTCGCGGTGGACGCCTTTCGCACGGAGCACCAGTTTGCGTGCTCCGCCATGTCCCCGCCCTTCATCAGCACGCCCCAGGTCTATGAGCGCATCCAAGTGAGCGCGGACGTCCCTGCCAACCGAGCCGCGGGCAAGGCTGGCGTGACGCAGCCCATGGGACCGGCCGGGCTCTTCTCGACCTTTGTGCGACAGAAGCGCGCGGCGCCGGAGGAGCCGCGCCAGGCGGACGAGCGCAGAGGCGTGCCGGGGGCCTTGAGCGTCTTCGTGAAGAAGCGCCACGTCTGATCCGCAAGCGCGCAGGTTCTCACGCTGGGATCCGCCAAAGCGATCGAGTGGCCATGCTTCGCTGAACTTCGCTGCAAAAGGTTGTTCACAATCAAGGGCAACCCGACATTGCGTAGGATTGCATTGCGGGGCCGCCACCGCTTACTTGCAGGTGCACGACACGCTGGATCAATATGCGCGCAGAGCGCAGTCGGCCGTGGATGTCCTGAGGTTCGCCGCGACGGAGCTAGCAGGCGCCCTGGAGCGTGTGAGACTGTGAGCGGAAGAAGGAGCCGCGTAGCGAGCTTGCTTGCGCGAGGTCAGTCATGCTTGGGCCTGCGTCGACTCGAGGCGTGATGCAAAGCTCCCGCTCAAGCCCTTCGCGGTTTGCTGGCGCCATGTCTACCACCCAACTCAACTAGTTTCGATTAGGCATCTTCATCTTCATTTTCTACTACTTCCTCCAGCGGCGTGCGGGAGCCCTCCTGGTTAACGTGCCTGGAAGGTTTCATCCGGCGGCTCATACATTGGCGCTTCTCATCATTCCAAATGCATTTTTCCCGTATGCATCTCTCTTGGCTTGTTTGTGCCTTGCAATTGACATCCTTGAGATGACTGCTCTTCCTCAAATTGGCCATGGGAATGGCGGCCTTCTTTTCTTGTAGGACTTGCAGCACAAAATCGTCTGGAATCATGCATTGTTGCGTCAAACGGTTCCACTTACACCCCTTAGTTTTGCATATTTCTTCGCGCGTCTCTGAGGTGCATTTGAGATTCGAGAGATGATTACTACTCTCTAAGCTGGACCTGGAACCAGAGGGCTTCTTGCCGGTGAGGAGATGTACCACGGCATGTGTTTGACTCTTGTTGCTAGCATCGGTGGGAGGGCCTGAAACTTGTGACGATCTCCTCGAGATATCATTATTCCACACCGCAAACTGTGGCATCGCGAGCTTCAAGAACTTTCCCGTCGTATCCAAGATCTTCATGTACGTCTTCTTGTCCGGGTGATCCACAGGTGCATTTTGGCGGTATGATGAAAAACTTTCATACATCCACTTTTTTGCTTCTTCGAACTTTGGATCGCGCAATATGTTGGGGTGAATGACAAGATAGGTTGCCAACCACAACGTCAGCCAAAGCGTTCCTGGTCGCCGTTGTCGGATTTCTTGTCGGATCCTCTCCCATACGCTCAATGCATACTGCACCCTTGCTTCCATTGCTTCTGGCTTGCTGTCATTCTCGCGCAAGAATTCCATAACTTGTCCGTATAAAACCTGCTTTGGTGTGTAGTTTCGAAACTTCGAAGAGATATGATCTTTAGAAGGAAAGCCAGGGAGAAAATTGCACGCCTCGGGATGTTGAATGAGCAACTCATAGAGTTCCATCCATATGCTTTCCACGTCATCCTTTCCAGCGGAAGAAAGCCACCACAGTATAGTCTCAATCTGGTTCATCTGGTTCTCCATGCTTTATACCTTCTCCACATTTCTTGGACATGGGTCGCTTCTTGGAAGTCCACGCCGAAGTGGCATATGGCGCCATCGAGCTCTACGACCTGCGGACTCTTGGATCCATGCCTGCGACTCACCGAACAACCTGCGTTGGCATTTCCCGCATTGCCTGCTGGCTCTCCAGGGCGCTACAGAGTCAATGCGCGAGGCACCGAGCCAATGGGGAGACAATGGCAATACGAGGCTAGCGCCTCAGCTGCACAGGGCACTCCAAGAAGCGCCTGAGCGTTGCCTGAGCCCAGCGGAGCTTCAATGCGAGGCAGGTGCGGGCCCAATGCGACTGCTGCGCGTAGAGATGAGCATCGCTAAATGATGACGTGGCCAACGGCGCGGCCGATCGGATGGAGCTGCACCGTTGCCGCCTCCAACCCACTGCGTGTGAACTTATTTCTTCAGACACTGGATTAGAAGTTGTAGCGCAACGGCATGACAGACTCAGACAAGCTTAAAAAGTGTGTGATGCGAAGATCGTCATCTATCAACGCAGAAGAGTATGTATTTCCATCGTTGCAGCCACTCGTCGATGCAGATCCGGTGACGACATACGGACCTGATTTTTGCACCAGTTCGCACATGCAAGTTGCCTTAGAAGGGTCATGGGCATGTATGAAACAGGGCTTATCCAGACAATCTGCCCATGGCAGGTCGTTGTTGCAGACCGCACGATCGCTGAACTCATCTGCATATCGAGACAACACCACCAAGTTTTCGGACTCATCGAAGGATGGGAGACCACATTCTGAAAAGCCGGCTGATGAACTCGTCTGCACATCGCATGGGCAGGCGAGATTGCCGTCCGAAGTGAGTTTGCATTGTGATGTCATGCAAGCAGCAAACGGAGTATCGCACTTAATATATGTTTTAGCACGCGATGCCTCGGGCATGTTTATATGGTATGGTGAAGGGACAACAAACTATTCATAAAAGGCGACCGTCCACAGCCCCTGAGGCCTCCAACTGCTCAGACACAATGTTCTAATCAACTCGGTACAGTTTATCCAAAAGCAAGGCTCACAGCACTCACGGCACTGGAACCGACTCCGGGACAACACCGCGCGCGCCTCCATGACTTATTCTTCCCAAGTCATCTTCGCAAATCTGGAAACGCAAAGAGGAAGAGGACATTGGCATCTTTGGCTCGCTGCGCGAGCTCTAACTTTGTGGGCGTATACACCCGTGTCTAGTAATTGTACCAAAGACATTGCGATTGGCTCTTGAGTATTCTCATTTTTGTGGCCACACCTTTTGGGTAAGGAAAAATGCTTTTTAGGTAGCCTCTAAGGACTTGGCTCGCTGTTATGCTCTGATGTTTCTTGCACATGGAGCTTTCCAAGTCTTCGGCAATGTCTAATAAGTATGTTACATGTTGCACCACTGTGAGTATTCTGTTTGCTTGATGGTCGTGGAGCCATCGGTCCAGTTATCTTGCGTGATGCAGTCTACGGTTGTTCCATCGGTCCTTAGCCCGCCCATCATGGGCTTACTACCTGCCTCTTTTGCACACTTAGACACATGTGCTTTGTTGTACCATGCGCTTGCTGAGCAAAGGCCCGTAAACTTATGAAGGGTGTCGTTTGTGGCATACGGGAAGTCCGTAGTATTCCAATACGATCTCACACAAATAAAGCCCGTATTGCAAGCTTGAAGTAAACTAGTAATGCCGCCGCACTCACACGTCCCAAGTGTCGTGCTCCCCGGCGACGCTATGCATTGGAGACCGGGAAAGTCGTGTACGTTGCAAGTTGTTCCTCCCACTACACATGAATCGCCGAGATTGCCTTTGCTTGTCATTTACATGAGCAGAAGCTTGTTGTCACGACTATATGTCTTCGGCAAGTTCTTTCAAGGTTGCTACATGTTGCACCACTGGAGGTAGGAGTCTTGGCCGACATGTTTCCAAGTATCCGCTGTGATGCACATCACATTATATCCTAGGGCCAGTCCCCCCATCATGGCTGCATCTGCCTGTTTTGAACACCGTCCTTCATTATTCTTATACCACGCGCTCTTACCATCCGTGCAAAGGCCCGTGAAACGATTCTTGGTAGCTGATGTCGCATTTGGAAAGGCAGCGTTGTTTCAAGTCGAGGCCGGGTGGCCGGTGTCCTTCACGCAGACGGAGTCATCATAGCATTTCGACAATATGGCGCTGTTCGGGCCACATTCACATGCGCCCAGCGCTCCAAGGGTCGGCGCGATGCACTGAAGACCGGGATAAGTGGTTGTCTTGCAGTCTTTGGTGGTGTAGCAAGAAGAACCGAGAGTTCCGTCACCGAGCATACACAGACCCGTGTTCGCGTCGCATATGAGCTCATCTACACAGTTCAAATCCGCGTCGCACGGTTGCCCAACCTGGCTTCCATCACCTTTTGCACATTGCAACATTTACAAGTGCACCCGATCCCTGTCATGACTATGGGTGCCCAAGCTTGGTGCACCGGCCGACGCATGGGCTTTCACCTTCAGCCCTACCCCATCGCGGGAAGCCGTACAAAGTCGCGCTGGACAAGCACGCCGCGCAGCCTTCAGCGCGGCCGGAGTGGGTGTCGCGCGGGCATTTGCCTTGGCCGCCAGGCCTGGGCGCGTGCGTCTGTAGACTTTGGCCAGCAACTCGCCTTGTGACTTGTAATGGTGTCGATCCGCGGCCACAGCCACCTCTGCCGCACTGAGATAGATAGCTCGAAAGACGAGCGACGACTGTCACATCCCAGTTCAAGTCGAGCGAGCTGGCCTACAAAACGCACTTATGCCATGGCCAAATATGTTCGAAATAAAATGCAAAGCCAGCATAGAAAGTTTGGTCTGTCCTTGCATGCCCCCTCTTCTGACACTTTGCTGGCAGTGTCGCCTGTGCCATATCCTGTTCCGGGAAAGGCGGCCAGCCTTCCGCAATCCGTGGATCTGAGGCCACACATGCCGCCCGTCTACGACCAAGGGAACTTGGGCAGCTGCACCGCCAACGCCCTCTGTTGTCTCATGCAGTGTCAAGACGACATCCAAAGCAGTCGCCTGTTTTTGTATTACAACGAGCGGGCTCTGGAGGGCACCATCGCAACCGATTCGGGCGCCACCTTGGCCGATGGCATCCGGTCCCTCAAGACGCAGGGTGTGTGCTCCGAGCAAGCATGGCCGTACGTACCGTCGCAGTTCGCGGAGAGACCTGCTCCTCCATGCTACGCGAATGCCCTCAAACACGAGGCGCTCAGCGTCTACTCGGTCCCCCTGGTGCTCAGCAGCCTGAAAGCTGCGCTGACGGCCGGGCATCCGATTGCCATCGGAATCCGCGTGTATGCCAGCTTCCAAAGTGCCACAGTGGCGAAGACGGGGGTTGTCCCGCTCCCCAGAAAGGGAGAAGCCCTGCTCGGAGGCCATGCCGTGGTGGTTGTTGGCTTCTCGGACGCCACGCAGGCCTTCCTGGTACGCAACTCCTGGGGGGCCGCTTGGGGCATCAAGGGCTATTTCACACTGCCCTTTGCATACTTGACTTCTCCGGCGCTGGCCTCGGACGCATGGGTAATCTTGTCGGCGAGTTGACCGCCAATGTCCCAGGTTCACACGCTTCACTGGTTCCAGAATTCACCCCGCTGTCAGATGTAGGTGTCACGTTTGCCGCATCAGATAAAGGTGCGTGTCCAGACTTGGCGAACGCCTCGGCTAAACTCAACTGACGCTTTGGCATTGCTCGAGCTGTAGTTTGCGGCGATTGGGCTTATTCTCTCCTGCACGCAGGCACTAGGACAAGTTCTCCGGGGCCTTGTGTATAAGAGCCTCTCGTCAAGCTTCCCTTTTTTTTCTCATGTCCATGCACACGCAGAGTAACGACTTTTGAGCGCAACGCTCGTGACGCAGAGTAGCGACTTTTGAGCGCAACGCTCGTGACGTAGAGTCTATGCTCGCAATGCGCCCATACCCGCGCCATCGCCTTCGCTGGTCTTCGCCCTCATCACGGCTCGCACTTCTCCGCGGCTCTTCAACCAGTTACTCGCTTTTGCCAATTGCTTGCTCATCTTGGCATCCAGAGACCGCTTGAAAGTCTCTGCATCGAAGGCCTCACCCACCTCCGACCGACAGTCCATGAACTTGAATACATCTTCGACGTAACTCCCCAGGAAAGCACTCCTCCGCCTTTGCATGAGCTTTTGAGCACGCTCAAGAACAGCGTTCGGGAGTTCTCCACTCTTCAAGTGCCACTGGTAGAACTCCACGATCTCCGGATGGGTTTGCTTG
>Ga0114973_10000683_pt1 | contig 25556 bp, 20 predicted proteins | sample M_140807_MF_Meta_FD_87025 | JGI IMG/M metagenome (GOLD analysis project Ga0114973, IMG submission 87025) | Freshwater microbial communities from Lake Montjoie, Canada to study carbon cycling - M_140807_MF_MetaG | ecosystem: Environmental > Aquatic > Freshwater > Lake | place: Lake Montjoie...
TAAAGCTGGCCAGTCCTTCTCCTTCTCCCTCGATACTTCCTCTGCCTCCGCGACAGAAGGCACAGACTTCACTGCACTACTCGCCAACAATATCCAGGCCGCTTTCGGCATCACTCTCTCGGCATTCAGCACAGATCCCGTCTCCAAAAAAATTACTCTCACAGCCACCAATACCAGTGGTATTTCACTCAACGCGGGCAGCCAGATCGTCACCTTCTCTATCGCCACCACTCAAGACCTCACCGTTGAAACCGGTGGTGAATCTTTCAAAGTTACTCTCGCCGATGGCATGGGCGCCGATCTCGGCTCCACTTCCGTCACCACTCTCATCAGTGATGACGACGGCACTCCCAAAATCTCACTGATCGGACAAGACGGCGATGCCGCTGGCATCGGCGGCTCCGTCGCAGAAGGCTCCAGCGCTTCCTACGCCGTCGTCCTCGATGGCACCGCTCTCAAAGCAGGTCAGTCCTTCTCCTTCTCGGTCGATACTTCCTCGGCCTCCGCTACGGAAAATACCGATTTCGCAGCACTACTCGCCAACAACATCCAGGCCGCCAACGGCATCACTCTCTCTGCATTGAGCACAGATCCCGTCTCCAAAAAAATTACTCTCACAGCCACCAACACCAGTGGCGTCTCACTCAAAGATGGCAGTCAGATCCTCACCTTCTCCATCGCCACCACTCAAGACCTCATCGTCGAAACCAGTGGCGAATCCTTCAAAGTCACTCTCGCCGATGGCATGGGCGCCGATCTCGGCTCCACCGTTGTCATCACCACCTTCATCAACGATGATGACGGCACTCCTCAAATCACCCTGATCGGTCCGGAAAACGACAGCGTCGCAGAAGGATCCAACGCGGCCTACGCCGTCGCTCTCAGCAACAACACCGCTCTCGCTGCTGGGCAATCCGTCTCCTTCTCTCTCGATACCGCCTCAGGCTCCGCTACAGAAGGCACAGACTTCACAGCTCTCCTCGCTTCCAATATCCAGGCCGCTTACGGCATCACCCTCTCCGCTATCTCCACTGATCCTGCCTCTAAAAAAGTCACCGTCACTGCCACAAACACCAGTGGCGCTGCTCTCAACACTGGCAGCCAGATTCTCACCTTCTCCGTCAACACCACTCAAGACCTCAGCGTAGAAGGCATCGAATCCTTCAAGGTCACTCTCGCTGACAACAACTCGGTCTTCGGCCTTCCATCCATCACCACCTTCATCAACGATGATGACGGCACTCCCAAAATCAAACTGATCGGAGAAACCTCCGTCGCAGAAGGCTCTAACGCCTCCTACGCCGTTCAGCTCGATGGTACCGCTCTCGCTGCTGGACAGTCCTTCTCCTTCTCCCTCGATGCCGGCAGCATCGGCGGCACTGGCATCGCCACAGAAGGCGCCGATTTCAACCTCCTCGCTAGCAATATCCAAGCCGCTTTCGGCATCACTTTCTCCGCTATCTCCACTGATCCAACCAACAAAAAAGTTACACTCACTGCCACTAACACCAGCGGCGCTGCTCTCAACGCTGGCAGCCAGATCGTCTCCTTCTCCGTCAACACCTCGCAAGATCTACTGGCGGAAGGCAATGAACAATTCTCCGTCTTCCTCTCCTCTACGGAATCAAACTCCAAACTCTTAATCGCCGATACAGCAAAATCCGTCGTCACCAACATCAACGATGATGACGTCACTCCCAAAATCAAACTGATCGGCGAAACCTCCGTCGCAGAAGGCTCCAACGCTTCCTACGCCGTTCAGCTCGATGGCACTGCTCTCGGCGCTGGTCAGTCCTTCTCCTTCTCCCTCGATGCCGACAGCATCGGCGGCACTGGCTTCGCTACAGAAGGTGCCGATTTCAACCTCCTCGCTAGCAATATCCAAGCCGCTTTCGGCATCACTCTCTCCGCTATCTCCACTGATCCTGCTAACAAAAAAGTCACTCTCACAGCCACCAACACCAGTGGCGCTTCTCTCAACGCTGGCAGCCTAATCGTCTCCTTCTTCATTGCCACCAACCAAGACCTCCTGGCGGAAGGCAATGAACAATTCTCCGTCTACCTCTCCTCTACGGAGTCAAACTCCAAACTCTTAATCGCCGATACAGCAAAATCCGTCGTCACCAACATCAACGATGATGACGTCATCCCTCATATCCAGCTGATCTCTCAAAACACCGTCGCAGAAGGCTCCGTCGCCTCCTACGCCGTTCAGCTCGATGGCACCGCTCTCGGCGCTGGACAATCCTTCTCCTTCTCTCTTGATTCCGAGGGCACGGGTCTCCCAGGCTTCGCCAAAGAAGGCGACGATTTCGCCGCTCTGATCTCCAGCAATATTCAGGCCGCTTACGGCATCACTCTCTCCGCAATCACCACAGACCCCAACTCCAACAAAGCCACCCTCACGGCCACCAACACCAGCGGATCTGCTCTCAATGCTGGCAGTCAGATTGTTTCCTTCTCCGTTGCCACGACCCAAGACTTCTTAGTTGAAGGCAATGAAAAGTTCTCGATCTCGCTCGCCGCTACATCCGGCGTCACCATCACCAACGCAGACGCAGATAAAAAATTCACCGCCAGCACATCCATCAGCGATGATGACGGCACTCCAAAAATCAGCCTGATTGGACAAGACGGGCAAAACGCTGGCATCGGTGGCTCCGTCGCTGAAGGATCCCCAGCTTCCTATGCCGTCGTCCTCGATGGCACCGGTCTCAAAGCGGGCCAGTCCTTCTCCTTCTCTCTCGATACCCTCGGGCTCTCAGCCACAGAAGGCACCGATTTCAACGCACTCGCCACCAGCAATATCCAGGCCGCCTTCGGCATCACGCTTTCTGCCATCTCCACGGATCCCGTCTCTAAAAAGGTCACCGTCACCGCCACCAACACCAGTGGCATTTCCCTCAAGGATGGCAGCCAGATCGTCACCTTCAACGTCGCCACCATTCAAGACCTGATCGTCGAAAATGGCGGCGAGTCCTTCAAAGTCACCCTCGCCGATGGCATGGGTGTCGATCTAGGCACCACCTCCATCGCCACCCTCATCACTGACGACGACGGCACCCCCCAAATCTCCCTGATCGGGCCAGAAAACAACAGCGTCGCAGAGGGTTCTGCTGCGTCCTACGCCGTCGCGCTCAGCAACAACACCGCCCTCGCCGCTGGCCAATCCTTCTCCTTCTCACTCGATACTGCTTCCGGCTCCGCTACAGAAGGCACCGACTACACCGCTCTTCTCGCCAGCACGATCCAGGCCGCTTACGGCATCACCCTCTCAGCCATCTCCACCGATCCAGCCACCAAAAAAGTCACCGTCACCGCCACCAATACAAGTGGTGCTGCGCTGAACACGGGCAGCCAGATCGTCACCTTCTCGGTCGCAACTACCCAAGACCTCACCGTCGAGCCCGGGGGTGAAACCTTCAACGTCACCCTCGCCGATGCCAGCGGCGCAACCCTTGGCAACACCATCATCAACACCCTGATCAGTGATGACGACGGCACGGCCAAGATCCTGCTGATCGGTGAACCTCTGGTGGCCGAAGGCTCCGCCGCTGCCTACGCCGTAGCCCTCAATGGCACGGCGTTCGCCGCCGGCCAGAGCATGGTGTTGACGCTCGATTCAGTGAGTGGATCGGCCAAAGAGGGCTTCGATTTCGCCGCCCTGGTTCCCGCCGCTCTGAATCCCGGCAACGGCATCGCGCTCTCGGATTTTTCAACCGATCCGCTCAGCAAGGCCGTTTCCCTCACCCTCACCAACAGCAGCAGCAAGGCCCTCGCGAGCAACGCGCAGCTGCTGTCCTTTGTGATCGCCACCATCCAGGACACAGCGATCGAGAACGATGAAACCTTCGCCGTCACGCTCGCCAGCAGTGATGCAACGGTGGGCAATGGCTTTGCCTTCACCACCATCACCGACGATGACGTCAAACCCACCATCCGCCTGAGCGGAGAAACGAAAGTCACGGAGGGCACAGGGGCGAACTATGCCGTGGTGCTCGAAGCGGGCGCCCTGTCATCCGGGCAAAGCGTCACGCTGATCCTGGATACGGAGACCGGTTCCGCCCTCGAAGGCAAGGATTTCTCGGCTCTCGCGGCGGCCAATCTGCAAGCGGCGCTGGGTGTTTCCCTCGGTGCCATCAGCACCGATCCAGCCAGCAAGGCCGTGAAGGTAACAGTCACCAACAGCTCCGCTCAGACCTTGGCAGCGGGCTCCCAGTTGCTCACCATCACGATTGCCACCACCCAGGACACCCTCAATGAGGGCAATGAAACCTTCGCCGTCACGATCGCGGCGGCCAGCGACGCCACCGTGGCCAATGCCGCGCCATTGGTGACCACCATCACGGATGATGATCAGCCCGTGATTCGGCTCAGCGGGTCCTCCAACGTGGAAGAGCCGGGAACCGCCAGCTACAGCGTGCGCCTCAGCCCCGCTGACATGCTGGCGGTCAGCCAGGCGTTGACCTTCGTGCTGGACACGGCCAGCGGCACCGCCACCGAAGGGCTGGATTTCTTCCCCCTGCTGGCCAGCGCCATCAAGGCCTCCTCAGGCCTGAGCCTCACCAGCACCATCACCGATCCGACCACCAAGGCCGTGACCGTGACGGTGACAAACAGCAGCGGCGCGGCCCTGCCAGGCGGCACCGAACTGGTGAGCTTCACGGTGATGTCGCGGGGCGACACCTTGCCCGAGGCGGACGAGACCTTCGTCGTGAGCCTGACCAGTGCAACAGCCCCATCGGCCGATGCCACGGTCAGCACCACGATTCAAGATGGCGATGCGGTGGTGATCAAGCTGGCCGGAAGCGGCGGAGTGTCCGAGGGGAGCAGCGCCAGTTATGGCGTGTACCTCGATGGCACCGGTCTCGGGAACGGGCGCAAGGTGTCCCTCAGCATCGATGTCACCGGCATCACCGCCACGGAAGGCACGGATTTTGTGAAGCGATTGCTGGGCGCCCAGCTGGCGGCCGCCTCAGGACTCACCCTGACCAGCTCCGACTCCACCAGCACGCCGTTGAGCGTGACCATGACCAACACAAGCGGCGCTGATCTTCCCGCCGGCAGTCCCCTGCTCAGCTTCTCGCTGCCCACCATCGTGGACCTCAACACCGAAGGACTGGAAACCTTCGTGGTGAACATCACCAGCACCACCGCCAAGATCAGTGGCGCAAGCGTGACCACCGCGATCAGCGATTTCGACACCACCCCACCCTATCCGGGATTCACGTTCAACAGCCAGGGCACCTCCCCGTCCAGCGGACGGACCAAACCACGCTCCACGCTCGGCAGCGACTTCGGTGTGGTGGAGTTCGAAACCGAGAACGACACCGGCTCAAAGGCGAGCCAGAGCAGCTTGGGCCAGGTGAACGCCTCCGTTCCCCTCCGCCAGGACGCCATCGCCCTGTTGAATCGCTACCAGGTGTGGGGCATCAGCGGTAGCCGCCTTGCCTCCGATCCGGGCACCACCTTGCTGGAGCTCAACCTCAACCTCGGCCAGAGGGGTTACAGCAGCCTGGCGGACGTCACCCTGAGCACCGAGGTGAAGGCCACCGCCAGCCTGCACCTCAACACCATCACCGGCGAGATGGAGGACAACACCTACGACCCCAGCAGCGGCCTGGGTGTGGAACTGCTCGACACCAACAGCAATGGCCTGGTGGACACCCTGCGCGTTCACCTGCGCGATGGTGCCTTCGGCGATGACGACGGCAGCGCCAACGGCCGCATTCAGACCTCCCTGCTGCTGGCCGAGGCGCCACGCCGCACCGTCTATCGCTTCTACAACCAGCGCTCAGGCGTTCACTTCTACACCAGTGACACAACGGAACGGGACAACATCATCCGCGACAGCTATACCGCAGGCACCTCCTTCCAGAATCTCAGCGCCAATCCCTCCAGCCAGACTCTGACGACAAGTGGCATGGGTTACAAGTACGAAGGCACGGCCTACCAGGCCCTCGAAACCCAGGGAACCGCCCTTTACCGCTTCTACAACGCCAGCAAGGGGTACCACTTCCTCAGCACCAGTGCGGAAGAGGCGAACAACGTGATCCGAAACAGCCTCGGCGCCGGCTACGACATCAGCAATGCCGCCAACAAGGATCCGATCACGGGCGGCTGGGGGTACAAATACGAAGGCACCTCCTACAAGGTGTCCACCATCGCCCAACACGGCATGGATCACGCCGTGTACCGCTTCTTCAATGTCGAAAAAGGTGTGCACTTCTACACGATCTCCACCGAAGAGCGCGACAACGTGATCCGCAACAGCGTCGGGGCCGCCTATGTGGGCCAGCTCGATCAAGCCCGCAACGCGGCCTTGATTCAGGGCGGCTGGGGCTATCGCTTCGAGGGAACCGCCTGGTACGTGTAGGCAGGGCGCCAAGCTGGTGCCTGCCCAGCCGGCCATCCTTCGGATCAGCCCCCGCCCTTCCTTCCCCTTCCATGGAATCCCCCTCGGCCGCTCCATCCGCCGGAGGTCCGTTATCGGAGCGGGCCCGGGCCGTGCTCTGGCTCAGGAATCTGCGGGTGCGCTACCCCGGTGCCGAGCGGCCCACCCTCAATGGCCTCAACCTGACCCTTCATCGCGGCGAGCGCCTGGCCCTGGTGGGCCCGTCAGGCTGCGGCAAGAGCACCGTGGCCCGGGCCGTGCTGCAGCTGCTGCCCCCCGGCAGCCTCTGCGACGGGGAGCTGGAACTCACCGGCCAGGATCCGCGCCGCCTCGGCCGCGCTGACCTGCGCCGCCTCCGGGGAGGAGCGGTGGGTCTGGTGTTCCAGGACCCGATGACCCGCCTCAACCCCCTGCTCACGATCGGCGAGCACCTGCGCGACACCCTGGCCGCCCACCACTTCGGGGAAGGCGAGGGGAGTCGCCAGCGAAAGCAGGCCCAGCTGCTGCTGGAGCGGGTGGGCATCGATCCCTCCCGCTACGGCAGCTATCCCCATGAATTCAGCGGCGGCATGCGCCAACGGCTGGCGATCGCCCTGGCCCTGGCCCTCAACCCGCCCCTGGTGATCGCCGATGAACCCACCACCAGCCTCGATGTGGCGGTGGCAGGGCAGGTGATGGCCGAGCTGGCCGGCCTGTGTGAAGAATCCGGCAGTGCCCTGCTGCTGATCAGCCACGATCTCGCCATGGCCGGCCGCTGGTGCGAGCGGATCGCCGTGCTCGATGGCGGTCGGCTGGTGGAAGAGGCCCCCAGCCACACCCTGCTCACCGCACCCCGCTCGCCCCTTGCCCAGCGGCTGGTGGCGGCGGCCCGACTGCGGGAGGGCGGCGTGGCCGAAGCGGCGCCGCAGCGGCCGCTGCTGCTCGAGATCGACGAACTGCGCAGCTGGCACCCCCTGCCCTCGCCGCCCTGGCAGCAGCGCTGGCTCAAAGCGGTGGATGGGGTGAGCCTCACCCTGCAGGAAGGCGAAACCGTGGGCCTGGTGGGAGCCTCGGGTTGCGGCAAGAGCAGCCTCTGCCGCGCCCTGATGGGTCTGGCCCCGGTGCGGGGTGGATCGGTGCGTCTGGAAGGCCGCGACCTGCGGACCCTGAAGGGCGCCGCTCTGCGCCAGGCCCGCCGCCGCATCCAGATGGTGTTCCAGGATCCACTGGCCTGCCTCAATCCCCAGATGACGGTGGGAGAGGCGGTGGCCGATCCGCTGCTGATCCATGGCCTGGCCAGCCATGCCGAGGCCCGCGAGCGGGCCCGCCAGCAGCTGGCGGCCGTGGGTCTGGAGCCCCCGGAGACCTTCGAGCGGCGCCTGCCCCGCCAGCTCTCGGGCGGCCAGCAGCAACGGGTGGCGATCGCCCGCGCCCTGATCCTCGAGCCGAAGGTGCTGCTCTGCGATGAAAGCGTGAGCATGCTCGATGCCGAGGTGCAGGCCGACGTGCTCAACCTCCTCAAGGATCTGCAGCAGCGTCTTGGGCTGGGCCTGCTGTTCGTGACCCACGATCTGAATGTGGCCAGCGGCTTCTGCCACCGGGTGATCGTGCTGGACGGGGGCCGCATCGTGGAGCAGGGCCCCGGCGATCAGCTGATGCGCCATCCGGAGGCGGCGATCACACGCACCCTGGTGGAAGCCTGCCCGCGGCTGCCGGCGCTGGTGGGAGGCTGAGCGAACCGCGCGACCGGAGGCGGGCAGTTCGCTGACAAGGCACGGCTGGCGCAGCCGATTGTTCAGCGGCGGCTGAGCTGCCGTGGAGGCAGGATCAACCCGCTCCTGGCACACCAGAGGCAGAGACCTCCGAGCCCCGCAGCACCCGCAGCAGCGTGGTGAACCGTTCCGGCAGCGGCGCCTCCAGCACCAGCCGCTCGCCGTTGATCGGGTGGTCCAGGCCGAGCTGCACCGCATGCAGGGCCTGGCCACTCAGTTCCACCGGAAGGTGGCGGCAGCGGCTGTAGGTGGCGTCCCCCACGATCGGGTGGCCGATGTGGGCGCAGTGCACCCGGATCTGATGGGTTCGGCCAGTATCGAGCTTGAAGCGCAGCAGGGAGTAGGCGCCGAGCCGCTCGACCAGGCGCCAGTGGGTGCAGGCATGCCGACCTGAGCCGTCCTGCACCACCGCGTATTTCTTGCGATCGGCCGGATGGCGGCCGATCGCGCCGATGATCGTGCCGGAATCCCCGGCCGGCGCTCCGTGCACCACCGCCAGGTATTCGCGCGAGGCGATCCGCTTCTGGATCTGCACCTGCAACCGCACCAGCGCCTCCTGACTTTTGGCGATCACGATGCAACCCGTCGTGTCCTTGTCGAGCCGGTGCACGATGCCGGGGCGCATCTCACCGCCGATGCCGGGCAGGTCCGGACAGTGATGCAGCAGGCCATTCACCAGGGTTCCGTCCTTGTTGCCCGGCGCCGGATGCACGGTGAGGCCAGCCGGTTTGTTGATCACAATCAGGTGCTCGTCCTCGAAGAGCACATCGAGGGGAATGTTCTGGGCCACCAGGTAAGGCAAAGGCTCGGGAGGCGGCATCCACAGCTGCACCGCATCCCCCTGGCGCAGGGGCGTCTTGGCGCGGCCGGTGATGCCATTCACCCGCACGTAGCCCGCCTCGATGAACTTCTGGATGCGAGCGCGGCTCTGCTCCGGCCGCTGGGCCACCAGCCAACGATCCAGCCGCATCGGCAGGGGTTTGGGGTAATGGAGCGTGAGCAGCTCGCCGTCGCCTTCGCCGAATGACCCCATCAAAGGCGGCCTCCACGGAACCCGCAAAGACTCAGCCCTGAAGCCGTGGGAACAAGCACAGGCGACTCACGAAGACAGAATGCCATTGTGTGCAGACCCAACGACCAAGCAGCCTAGATTCGCCCGCGATTCAAAGCGTTCGATCCATGCGCGTCGACCAGCCCAGGACTGCTGCGCGAAACCATGACGGAAGTTACCGACCAGAAATCGACGGCCTGAGGGCAGTGGCCGTTATCGCAGTAATCATCAATCACTTCGGAGGCAATAAACTCACAAGCGGCTATCTTGGTGTCGACATATTTTTTGTGATCTCGGGATACGTAATCAGTGCTTCGCTGATGCGGCAGCCAAGCGACAACCTCCCGGAGCTGCTCAGCGGCTTCTACGCGAGACGCCTCAAGCGCATATTACCAGCATTGATCTTCTTCGTTTCCATAACCTCCATCCTGATATGCCTTGTCAACCCAACAGCAGAAGAATCGCTGAGAACAGGACTTTGGTCGCTCTTTGGAGCCTCCAACCTTTATCTCCTTAACCAATCAACAAACTACTTTGCCGCCTCCACCAAGCTGAATGCCTTCACGCATACCTGGTCCCTTGGAGTTGAAGAGCAGTTCTACTTAGTCTATCCAATTATTTTATGGTGGTGCCTCCGAAATCGCCCCTCCTACAAACCACTGCTGAAAACGATCGCCGCCGGCTTCATCTTTCTACTTTTCCTACTACTGTCACGCTTCAGCACAGGCCATCTATTCGGACTGTTTCCGGGCCAGATGGATGGGCTTGTCAAAGCAGCAACAGTCCTATGGCCCGCACTCCTCATTCCGATCGTCGCCTGCATTCGAGTGCACAAGTCTGGGATCAACAATGCCATCATCATCCTCAGTGTGCTCAGCGCAGCCTCACTAGCAGTCTTCCTCTATCTCTATCCACGCCACCAATCAAGTGCCTACTTCCTCATGGCACCCCGCTTCTGGGAGCTCGGGGCCGGCAGCATACTTCTGCTCACCTCTACCAGCAAATCCGCCTGGACAAGCAGTCTTAAAAGGTTCATTTCCATCCCAGCCTTCACTGGCCTTTGCCTTGCTCTTTTTCTACCCGTTGAACTAGAAAGTATAGCGACAATTGCCGTCATCATACTCACCTGCATTCTCATCTACAGCCTGGAATCCGGTGGCCCCATCCACTCTCTACTAACCCAAAAATATGTTGTCGCCGTCGGTCTAATCTCCTACTCCCTCTACCTATGGCATTGGGGAGTTCTCGCCATCAGCCGCTGGACGATCGGCATTCACGCATGGTCCGTACCCCTACAAAGCGGGGTGATGCTCTTGGCGGCTATCGGCTCCTATCGCTACATCGAAACTCCTCTACGCCGAACGGATTGGGCACCTTCGCGCTCGCGAACCATCGGACTCGGACTCGGCTTACTGATGGTCTCGGGGGCCTTCGTGACCTCGCTCGGTCGCTGGGGGAAAGAGTTGGCCCTGGATCGCCGCTTCCCCACAAGCTGGACTTCCAATTTCTTCCAGGGAACCAGTGAATTCAAACAACAAAGCCTGCTGCACAATACGGTAGGCCAGGCCAGCATGCTCACCACACTCACCCACGACCAAGACGGCCAAGAACTGGCCAGGCCCCGTCTTTACGTCTTTGGAGACTCGCACTCCAATCATTATGTTGCATCCCTGAAAAAAGCCCTGCCCAGCCTAGGAGTTGGGTCCGCATCCATAGGCTGGCAATGCGGCTACATATCTCCCCTCGACATCAACAGCCAAACCAAACAATGGATGAGCGATTGCGAAAAATACCCTCAATTTGTCGATGAATTCTTGATCAAAAACCTGAACTCGGATGACACGGTCATGCTGGCCCATCGCTGGAAGGAAAAGAAAACAAACAGCCACACTGAATCGACCCTCAACCACCTGGCCAAACTCATAGGGGCAAGGGGTGCGAAGCTATTACTAATTGATGATGTCCCGGAAATCAGCCAGGAGAATCCCTTGCTTTGCAACATTCGCCCTTGGCGACCATTCCCCTCCGAAGGATGCTTCCAGAGCAAATCTGCGGTGGACGCGGAACAGAATCGCTACGATGAAATGGTGAGCCGAATCATGAACAAAAATCCCAATGTAATCTACGCCAAGCTCAGGGAACTTTACTGCGAAACAGATCGGTGCGGCCCCTACAAGGGCAATTTGGTGCTTTATCGCGATACTGATCATCTCACCGAAGCGGCCAGCCTGCTGGGAGCCCAGCGCATCGCAGAGACTCTTCAACGCCAATCGCCAGGCCACGCCTCCGCGCAGGAGCACGCCGCCAACCTGAACAAGGCCACGGCAGCAGGCCAGAGAATCTGATCAGCCAGAGCCTCCGATCTCACGGATGCGGCCCAACGCATCGGCTTCACCCTTCACCGATCACCTGCCAAGGGGATTCCAATGCGCAAGCCATTCACCCCGGAGCAGAAACAGCGCATCCGCAAGCGCTATCGCGGCTACGCCTACCTGCTGGTGGTGGTGTCACTGGCGGTTCTGGTGCAGCCCCTCGCCCTGAACTGGCCGATGCTCACCTCGGTGAATTCCATCATCATGGCGATGGTGATGATGCTCTTCCTGACCAGGAACTCACTGCTCCGGGTTCACAAAGGCTGGCTTTATGGGCTGGGTTCGAGCGCGATTATTTTCGAGCTGATCTGGTTGATCGGCATGGCGCGGATTCCGAGCCTTGCCAAGCATCTGACCCTTTTTCATCTGCTGATCTGGGCCCTGTTCATCGGGTATTTCCTGGTGCGCAAAGTGCGCACACTCATGTTGGAGCCCTATGTCACGGTGTATGTGCTCATGGGGGCCTGCACCGGCTATCTGCTGATCGGCTACGTGGGGGCCTTCCTGCTGCACAGCCTGATCATCTGGCAACCCGGGGCCATCGATCCTGCTTACCTGCCGGTGGGCATCGATCCCGTCGCCACACCCCTTCGGGTGTTCCCCTCCATGGTGTGCGCCTCCTTTGAGGCCCTCACCACGCTCAGCAATGCCGTGGGTCGTCCGGGCAGTCTCGGCAGTCATGTCGGCTGCCTGGTGATCACCATCGTGGGCCAGCTCTATGTGGCCATGCTGATCGGGCTGATCCTCGGGCGCTTTCAGCAGGGCCTGCGGCGCTGAAGGGCTAGGCGTCCATCCCATCTTCCCCTGCACCGATGACCAGACCGCTCGAGCGCATCCCCCCCGATCCTGTGCCCTTGTCTAGCTCTATTTCTGGCGCCGTTCAGAGCCCGGCCGAGGCCCTGCGGCAGCGGCTCACCCACGGCCAGGGCCGGCTGCTGGTGATCATCGCCACCACCCTGGTGTGGGTGATGGATGCCCTGCTCGTGCACCGGATCGAGGCCCACCACAAGGTGGCCCACAGCTTCAATCCCTTGCTGAGCACCCTGGAACGAATCAGCACCCTGGCCTTCATCATCGTGACCGTGGGCCTAGCGATCTCGCTCTACCGATCCCGGCACCAGCACCTGTTCATCTGGTCCCTCTCCTATCTGGTGATCTCGATGGTGCAGGTTGTGGCCAATGTGATGTCGATGGTGATGACATCCAGCGCTGTGAAAGGGGGCGGACTAGCCAATCTGTGGGACGTGGCGGCGGTGTACATGGAAAGCGTGGTCGTGTTCATGTTCATCTATATTTTCCTTGATGTCGTCACGCCGGGAGGAGCCTTCGTGTGGCCCAGCCGTGATGGCGAATCACCCCCGGTTCCCCACCTGATTGATTACCTGTTCATCTCGCTCAATGTGAACTCCACCTACGGACCCACCAGCGAGGTGCCGATCTCAAGACCAGCCAAGCTCTTCATGGCCCTGCAGGTACTATTGGCAATCCTGATGCTCACGGTGCTAATCGCCCGAGCGGTGAGCGCCTGATCAGGAGGCCTGCTGAGCGCAGCTTTAACGCATGCCATAGCGAATGATCACAGCTCCCAGCGCGGCTGAGCATCCTGGCTACGCTGCAACAGCGATGTCATGGCCAGGGTCCAATGCAGCTGCAGCTGCCCCCTCTGAATGATCACAATCTTCCGTGGATGGACACCATCCATCCGATCGTCGTTCATTTCGTCATCGCCATGGCTGTCATCAGCGTGGTGTTCGATCTGATTGCGATCGTGGCGCGGCGGCCCAATCTGCTGGAGGTGAGCTTCTGGAATCTGCTGTTTGCCACAGCAGCCATCTTCGTGGCGATCATCTTCGGCCAAGTGGAAGCAGGACTGGCCAATCCCTATGGGGCTTCCCGCCTGATCCTGGACTTGCACAGCACCCTGGGCTGGTGCCTCGCCGCCATCCTCTCGCTGCTCACTGGCTGGCGCTACGTGCTCCGCAACCGTGACCCCCAGAGCCTGCCCCTCACCTTTCTGGCGGCTGGCGGTGTGCTCGCCCTGCTCGTCGTGGTTCAGGTCACCCTGGGCAACAAGCTGATCTGGGTCTACGGCCTGCACACCGTGCCGGTGGTCGCTGCCGAACGCGCCGGACTGATCTGATGGCCTCCCCCGAGCTCACCTCCCAGGCGTCCGCCCCGATCAGCCAACTGGCCGGTTGGCTCGGCGTCAACGACCTGCCCTACAGCCTGCCGATCCACCCGAACCTGGTCCACTTCACGATCGGCCTGTTCGTGATCGCCATTGCTTTCGACATCGCCGGCGCCCTCTATCCACTTGAAAAACGGGTCTTCCGCTTCCTCGCCCTGCCGATCACCCGGGCCGGCTTCCACGACGTGGGTTGGTACAACTTGCTCGCCTGCGCCATCGTGAGTTTCTTCACGGTGGCGGCCGGTTTTTTCGAGATGCTGCTGGCGGTGCCGATCCCAGGCGTCACCAGCAGCATCGGCCTCCGAAGCATGGAAACCATGCTCTGGCATGGCGTCGGTGGGGTGGTGATCCTCCTGGCGATCATCGCCATGACCGTCTGGCGGGGCTACCAGCGCTTCGTCTGGCGCCGCGACATGGGCCGCCAAGTGCAATGGCTATATCTGCTCGTGGGCCTGGGCCTGTTTCTGGTGCTCGGCCTGCACGGCACCCTCGGCGCCGAGCTGGCTGCCGAGTTCGGCGTTCACATCACCGCCGATCAGCTGCTGAACTCCGGCGCTGATCTCCAAACCGCCCTCCCCTAGGGCTTTCGCCATGTCCTCCTCCTCTCCGGACCGCCGCCTCGGCGGTGTCTCCCTGATCGCCCTGGCCGTCTGGATCGGCCTGGTGGTTGCGATCAGCATCTGGATGGCCGGCCAGGCTCAGCACTGGCTCCCCGTGCAGGCGTCGAATGCCGCCCCCCTGGTCGATGGACTGTTCCGCTTCGAAACCGGCGTTGGCACCTTCGTCTTCCTTGGCGTGATCTCGGTGATGGCCTGGACGATGCTCGTGCATCGGGCCGAGAAGTACGACGAAAGCGACGCCGAACCGATTGAGGGCAACACCAGGCTGGAGGTGATCTGGACCGTCATCCCCCTGGTGCTGGTGATGGCGATCGCCTGGTACGCCATTCAGGTCAACACCGAACTGGGGGTGCTCGGCCCGATGGAGCACATTCATCCCCTCAATGCCCAGGAAGAACGGGGGGGCTACCCCACCGATCGCCTGCCTCCCGAGCAGGTGGACGTGATTGCCCGCCAGTGGTCGTGGGAGTTTGGCTATCCAGGCCGGAACGTCTCCAGCACCGAGCTGCATCTGGAACTGGATCGCCCCGTCACCTTTCGGCTGGTTTCGGAGGATGTGCTGCACGGCTTCTACATCCCCGCCTTCCGTCTCAAACAGGATGTGATTCCCGGCCGGGCCATCGACTTCACCCTCACCCCAACCCGGCTCGGCCGCTACCGCCTGCGCGATTCCCAGTTCAGCGGCACCTGGTTTGCAGCCAATCAGGCCGATGTGGTGGTGGAATCGGCCGAAGAGCATGCCAGCTGGCTGAAGCAAGGGGCCGCTGCTCCCCTGCAGAGCGGTCTCAGCCCGGCGGCCAACGAATACGCCGAACGCCAGACCGCCGGCCGCAGCGGCTGGCCCACGGTGGTGCCGGCCCCGCCGCCCCAAGTGAACGTTCCCGGTTCCAGCTCTCTCCCCCACGACGCCTGAGCCCATGACCAGCACCGTCCTCTCCCCACAGCCGCCAGCGTCCTGGCGTCATTACTTCAGCTTCAGCACCGATGCCAAGGTGATCGGCATCCAGTACATCGTGGTGGCCTTCTTCTTCTTCCTGGTGGCTGGCCTTCTCGCCATGATCATCCGCGGCGAGTTGCTCACACCCGCCGCCGATCTGGTGGATCGCACCGTGTACAACGGCCTCTACACGATGCATGGAACGATCATGCTGTTCCTGTTCATCTTTCCTGTGTTGAACGGCCTGAACAACCTGCTGATTCCCACCATGATCGGGGCCCCCGACATGGCCTTCCCCCGACTCAACGCCGCCGCCTTCTGGATGGTGCCGATTTTCGGCATCCTGCTGATCGCCAGCTTCTTTGTGCCCAGCGGACCGGCCACCTCCGGCTGGTGGTCCTACCCGCCGGTGAGCCTGCAGAACCCCCTAGGCCAACTGATCAGCGGCGAGTTCCTCTGGGTCTTGGCCGTCGCCCTGTCCGGAATCTCCTCGATCCTCGGGGCGGTGAATTTCGTGACCACCATCCTGCGGATGCGAGCGCCCGGAATGGGTTTCTTCCGCATGCCCGTGTTCTGCTGGACCGCCCTGGCCGCCCAGAGCCTGCAGCTGATCGGCCTTCCCGCCCTCACCGGCGGGGCCGTGATGCTGCTGATGGACCTCACGCTCGGCACCTCCTTCTACCGACCCGAAGGCGGCGGTGATCCGGTGCTCTATCAGCACTTCTTCTGGTTTTATTCACACCCGGCGGTGTATGTGATCATCCTGCCGGTGTTCGGCATCTTTTCGGAGCTGTTCCCCGTTTATTCGCGCAAACCCCTGTTCGGCTATGTGTATGTAGCCCTGGCCTCATTCATCATCGTCGCTCTGGGCCTGATCGTGTGGGTGCACCACATGTTCCCCAGTGGTGTGGCCCAGTGGATGCGCAATCTGTTCATGGTCACCACCATGCTGATCGCCGTACCCACCGGCGTGAAGGTGTTCGCCTGGCTGGGCACGATGTGGCGCGGCAAGATCAGGCTCACCACCCCGATGCTCTTCTGCATCGGTGGACTGTTCAACTTCGTGTTCGCCGGCATCACCGGGGTGATGCTGGCGACCGTGCCGGTGGACATCCACGTCAGCAACACCTATTTCGTGGTGGGACACTTCCACTACGTGATCTATGGCGCGGCTGTGATGGGGATCTTCGCCGCCATCTACCACTGGTTCCCCAAGTTCACCGGCCGCATGCCCTACGAGGGCCTAGGCAAACTGCACTTCGTGCTCACCTTCCTGGGGGCCAACCTCAACTTCCTGCCGATGCATCCCCTCGGCCTGATGGGCATGCCCCGCCGCGTGTCCTCCTACGACCCGGAGTTCGCCTTCTGGAATGTGCTGGCCAGCTTGGGCGCTTTTCTGCTCGGGGTCTCGATCATCCCCTTCCTACTCAACATGATCAGCTCCTGGGCCCGCGGCCCCCGCGCCACCCACAACCCCTGGAATGCCATCGGCCTGGAGTGGCTGCTGCCCTCACCGCCGCCGGAGGATAACTTCGGGGAGCACGTGCCCACCGTGATCAGCCCCCCCTACGGTTACGGCAAGAACGAACCCCTGGTGGAGCATCAGGCCGAGATCGAACGCGCCCTCACCCTTGCGGAGGCCAACCGATGACCACCACCCCCCTGCCGCCAGCCAACCCGTCCGCCACCCATGAGGGGGGCCATCACGCCAACCACAATCTCACCGGCTTCATCATCTTCCTGTGCTCCGAGAGCGTCATCTTCCTGGCGTTCTTCAGTGGCTACGCCATCCTGCGCGGCTCCGCCCTCAATTGGTTGCCCCCAGGAGTGGAAGGGCTTGAGTGGAGAATGCCACTGCTCAACACCATCGTGCTGGTGTCCAGTTCGCTCACGATGGTGGCCGCCGAACACTTCAAGGCGAAGGAAAAGCTGGGGCTGTTCCGTGCCTTCTGGCTGCTCACCATGGCGATGGGAGCCTATTTCCTCTACGGCCAGGCGGTCGAATGGGGCGGTCTCAAGTTCGGGCTCACCTCGGGCACCTTCGGCGCCACCTTTTACCTGCTCACCGGCTTCCACGGGCTGCATGTGGCCACCGGTGTCCTGCTGATGGGACTGATGCTGGTGAAATCATTCATACCCGGCAACTACAACGGCGGCGAGGAAGGCGTGAAAGCCACCTCTCTGTTCTGGCACTTTGTGGATGTGATCTGGATCATCCTGTTCGCGCTGCTCTACGTCTGGAGGACATGATCGATGATTATTGATGACCATCACTACGACGTGATCTTGATCGGCAGCGGCGCCGGCGGCGGAACGCTGCTGGCCAGCCTGGCCAGCTCCGGGCATTCGGTGCTGTTGCTGGAGCGTGGCGGCGTGTTGAGCACGACCGATCAGAACCTGGCCGATCTTGATCTGTTCCACAAAGAGCATTTCCACCCCAAGGAGTCGTGGTTTGGAACCGACGGCGATCCGTTTGCACCCCAGATGGTGCATGGGATCGGTGGAAACACCAAGATCTGGGGCGCGGTGCTGGAGCGGATGCGGGAAGCTGAATTCAGCGGCGTGAACCTGCAGGAAGGGCCATCCCCGGACTGGCACTTGCGCTACGCCGATTTCGATCCCTGGTACGAGAAAGCTGAAAGGCTCTATCAAGTCCATGGCGAGGCAGGGGCCGATCCAACTGCCCCGGGCCGCTCCCAGTCCTATCCGGCGGCACCAAGACCCGTCGAGCCCTTCCAGAAGGAGCTAAGTGCGGCCCTGGAACGGCAGGCCTTGCATCCCTACGACCTGCCGTTGAGCTGGTCCAACTCATCGGTGGATCCCACCGGGGATGCCGAACGCTTCGGCGTCGAACCAGCCCGCGCGCATCCATCCGTCACGGTGAAGGAGAACGCTCAGGTGGTGCGGCTTCACGTGAACCCATCGGGCCGGGAGATTCGTGGGGTCGAAGTTGAAATCGAAGGGCAACGCTGGCTGTTCAGCGGCCATCAGGTGGTGCTGGCGGCTGGAGCGATCGGCACGCCGGAGATTCTGTTGCGCTCCGGCAGCAACCAACACACCGGCGGACTGGCCAACGGCTCTGACCAGGTGGGCCGCAATCTGATGAAGCCCCAGATCACGACGATCCTGCAGCAGGCCGCCTCACCCCATTCGGGGCGTTATGGGCGCAGCCATGGCATCACCGACTTCTACTGGGGAGACAAGAACGTCGATTTTCCACTCGGTTCGATCCAGACCTGCGGCGGCGTCCTCCAGGACGCCCTGTTCGCTGAATCGCCACCGGTGCTCTCCCTGGTGACCAAACTGCTGCCCAATCTGGGCATCGAGCAGCTGGCCTCCCGTTCGATCGCCTGGATGGCCATGAGCGCCGTTCGGCCCGATCCCAACAACCGCGTGCTGCTGCGGGGCGAGCACCTGCAGATCAACTACACCGCGAACAACCGCGAAGCACACGACCGACTGGTGTACCGCTGGATCGACTGCCTCAAAGCGATCGAAGCCGACCCGCTGAACCAGGTCACCAAGCCGAGTCCCGTCCACCCCCGCGGCGAAGCGCCCCTCTCGGTGCTGGGCACGGCCTGCGGCACCTGCCGGATGGGCTCCGATCCAGACACCTCGGTGGTGAACCTGCAAGGCCGCAGCCATGAGGTCCACAACCTCTGGATTGTCGATGCCAGCGTGCTGCCCTCCTGCCCGTCGGTGGGCATTGGCCTCACGGTGATTGCCAATGCTCTTCGGGTGGCTGACCATCTGATTGAGCAACTCTGAGTCGCACGACTGAATCGCAAACTGAATCGCAAACTGAATCGGCACGACGATCCAGATAAAAAGATCCCGCTACGAAATTCTGCGACAACGATCATGCAATAAAAAAGATCCGGCCCTGTGGCTGGATCTTTCATCAGAGCTGAGACTCATGTCCCCGGCTTGGCGAACATTTCTTGACCAAGCAGGTATTCAGCCCCTCCTATCCATTGAGCCGTTCAAACATTCTGCAACCTTAGAACCGAAGCGGTATCAGCCCTCACCTTCTTCAGCATCGCCGCATCTTCCTTCAGGTTATGGCCATAGGAAGGGATCATCGACAGCATCTTCTCCTTCCATTCACCCACGAGATCCTCGCGCAACACGGTCTCAATCATGGTCACCATGATGTAGGTCGCCGTTGAGGCACCGGGTGAGGCGCCAAGCAGCGCCACCAGACTGCCATCGGCAGCGGCGACAATCTCCGTGCCGAATTCAAGTTGACCGGAATAATACTTTTCCTTCTTGATGATCTGCACCCTCTGACCCGCAACGGCAAGTTGCCAATCCGCCTCATTCATGGTGGGGTAATACTCCCGCAGCGCCTTGAAGCGGTGGCCGTTGGTCTGCAGCATGCCGCTGCATGTCTGGATGACCGGCTCGGGCACCCAGTTCAACATGAACGTGAATGAGGATAAAACTGCCTGTAGGGGAAGTCGGTACCAAGCATCAACAACGTGTCACAACTCTCGATGGCGCGGTAGCCGGATGTAAAACCGAGCAGGCCGGTCATGCCAACGTCGTAGGGATTGTCATATTCGATGAATTGCTTACCCCGAAGCGCATGAACCACTGGGGCTTTCAGCTTCTCGGCGATCGCCAGCAATTCGTCGTGAGCACCTTCAACGCCGGCGCCTCCGAAGATGGTGACCTTCTTGGCGGCATTCAACAGGTTGGCTGCTGCCTGCAGGCCGGCATCGGTTGGTCGGACGACGCGAGGCGCAAACTGGATCGGCGCGGACTTGCGGTGCGGCGTGCTCTTTTTCAGGAAAATCTCCCCCGGGATCACCACCACGGCAACGCCCCGACGTTCAACGGCGGTGCGCATGGCAATCTCAAGAACCCGTGGCAACTGCTCAGGAATGCTGACCAGCTCGCAGTAAACGGAGGCTTCCGGAAGACATCCTGCGGACGGGTCTCCTGGAAATAGGTACTGCCCATCTCAGGTCCAGGAATCTGAGCGGCGATCGCCAGCACCGGGACGCGGCTGCGATTGGCGTCGTAAAGACCATTGATGAGGTGGATGCTGCCCGGCCCACAACTGCCGACACACACCGCCAGCTCACCGGTCAGGGAAGCTTCCGCAGCCGCGGCAAGAGCCGCCGCTTCCTCATGGCGCACATGCTGCCAGGCGATGGTTCCATCGCGTCGCAGGGCATCGGTGAATCCATTAAGGGAATCACCAGGAATTCCATAAATTCTCTTAACCGAGGCATCCTTAAGCACGCCAAGAACGACATCCGCGATGTTCGACATTGATGAAGCAGTAGCACTGTATGAATCAGCGCCAACCTAGCGACGCATTCAAGAGAAGGCGCAAAGCAGTCTCAGCTCGCACAAAGAGACACAAGCGCAGGCCATCGCGCTGGGGATCAGAGCCAAGATGCAGGATTGACGATTGAGGACTGACGACCTTGCAATCGCCGTGATCCGAGGGAAGCCGCTACCCCGACGGCAACTCCAGGGCGATCGAACCCAACAGAGAACGGCGGAAGTCGTCCAGGAGTCGCTGGGCCATGCGCGGGGTGTCGCCGCTGGTGTGCCTGGCCGCCGCCAGCGCCAGCCAGGCCTCGGCATCGGGGCCAGCGGAGGGCGAAGCCGTGATCGGTGCCGGCTCCAGCGGGGTGAGGGCCATGCCATAGCGCCGCTCCAACAACCGAGGCTCCACCCCGGCAGCCTCTAGGGGCTCCAGGGCCGCCAGCAACCGCACGAAGGCCAGGGCCACCGCCTCGGTGTCGTAGGCGGCCTGGCCGATGTCGTCGCAGAGGGCCAGGCGCAGGGCTGCCTGCTGGTTGTCGAGCCGGGGGGGCAGAACACCCGGGGCATCGAGCAGATCGAGGTCCTGGCCCAGCCGCACCCAGCGCAGGCTGCGGGTCACGCCGGCCTTGCGGGCGCTCTCCACCACCTTCTGGCGCACCAGCCGGTTGATCAGCGCCGACTTGCCCACATTCGGGAAGCCGAGCATCAGGGCCCGCACCGGTCTTGGTTTCATGCCCCGGCCCTTGCGGCGGGCGTTGAGGGCCTCCCCCGCCCGGATCGCCGCCTGCTGCAGCTGCTTTACCCCCGTGCCGGCCTTGGCGTCGCACCACCAGGGGGTCTGCCCCTGGGCGCGGAACCAGCCATCCCAGGCTTGGCGGGCGGCCGGCGTCACCATGTCGCGCCGGTTGAGCACCAGCAAATGGGGCTTGGTTCCGATCCAGCGGCGCAGGTGGGGATGGCCCGTGGCGAGCGGAATGCGGGCATCCCGCACCTCGATCACCAGGTCGACCTTGGCGAGGTTCTCGGCAAGGGCCTTCTCCGCCTTGGCGATGTGGCCCGGGTACCACTGGATGGCCGGAGCGGCGCTGCTCAGGGCCCCGGCCGCCTGCACCCGGGCCAGACCCTCCTGCCGGGCCACCAACGCCGCGGCCGGATCGCCTTCGTCGTCGGGCCGGGGGAGCGGCAGGCCCTCCGGGTCGGGCCGGGGCGGCGGCGTGCCCTCCGGATCCCCCACCTGCGGATCCGCCATCAGGGCACCACCAGCACCGGACAGGGAGCCAGCTGAATCACCCGGGCCGCCGTGCTGGGCTCGCTGCTCTCGAGGCTGATGCCCCGGGTGCCCATCACGATCACATCGGCATCGATCTCATCGGCCACATCGCCGATCACGAAGGCAGGCTTGCCTTCCCGCTCGAGCATCTCGCAGGGCACCCCGGCCTGCTCGAAGCTGGCCCGGGCCTGCTCCAGCAGCTTGGCCACGGCCTCAGCGTCGTGCATGGCGCCCTCCTCGGCCTCCACCACCGAGAGCACCACCAAGCGGCTGCCGTGAGTTTTGGCCAGCTCCAGGGCAACGGCCGCCGTTTCCATCGTCTGGCGGCTCTTGTCGATGGGGAACAGAACGGTCTGGAACATGGCGTGGGCAGCGGCCCCCACGTCCTAGCAACGGGCACGTCCTAGGAACGGACGGTTCGACGGCCGCGGCCCACACCCGGGAGCATGGACCGCCAGGGGGCTAGTCTCGCCGCGCCTTTCCCCTACCCGTATCCATGGCGAAGCGATCCCTGGCCAGCCTCAGCGCCGATGACCTCCGCGGCAAGCGCGTTCTGGTGCGGGTCGACTTCAACGTGCCCCTCGATGACGCCGGCGCGATCACCGACGACACCCGCATCCGCGCCGCCCTGCCCACCATCAACGACCTCACCGGCAAGGGGGCCCGCGTCCTGCTGGCCGCTCACTTCGGCCGTCCCAAGGGCCAGGTGAACGAAGCGATGCGCCTCACCGCCGTGGCCGGCCGCCTCAGCGAGCTGCTGGGCGCCCCCGTGGTCAAGACCGACAGCTGCATCGGCCCCGACGCCGAAGCCAAGGTGGCCGCCCTGGCCGATGGCGGCGTGGTGCTGCTGGAGAACGTGCGCTTCTTCGCCGAGGAAGAGAAGAACGAGGCGGGCTTCGCCGAGAAGCTGGCGGCTCTGGCCGATGTGTACGTGAACGACGCCTTCGGCGCCGCCCACCGCGCCCATGCCTCCACCGAAGGCGTCACCAAATTCCTGCGCCCGAGTGTGGCCGGCTACCTGATGGAGAAGGAACTGCAGTACCTGCAGGGCGCCATCGATGAGCCCAAGCGCCCCCTGGCCGCGATCGTGGGCGGCTCCAAGGTGAGCTCCAAAATCGGCGTGCTCGAAGCCCTGATCGACAAGTGCGACAAGATCCTGGTGGGCGGCGGCATGATCTTCACCTTCTACAAGGCCCGCGGCCTGGCGGTGGGTAAGAGCCTGGTGGAGGAGGACAAGCTGGAGCTCGCCAAGGAGCTGGAGGCCAAGGCGGCCGCCAAGGGCGTGCAGTTCCTGCTGCCCACCGATGTGGTGCTGGCCGACAACTTCGCCCCCGATGCCAACAGCCAGATCGCCAAGGTGGAGGCCATTCCCGATGGCTGGATGGGCCTCGACATCGGCCCCGATTCGGTGAAGGTGTTCCAGGATGCCCTGGCCGACTGCCAGACCGTGATCTGGAACGGGCCGATGGGCGTGTTCGAGTTCGAGGCGTTCGCCGCCGGCACCAACGCCATCGCCACCACCCTGGCGGACCTGAGCGCCAAGGGCTGCACCACGATCATCGGCGGCGGTGATTCCGTGGCCGCCGTGGAGAAGGCCGGCCTGGCCGACCGCATGAGCCACATCTCCACCGGCGGCGGTGCCAGCCTGGAGCTGCTGGAAGGCAAGGTGCTGCCCGGCGTGGCCGCCCTCGACGAGGCCTGAACCGGCTGCGGGCCGGCGCGCCGTCCATGGCCGCATCACAGCGGCAGGGCGCGCCTTCTCCCGATCCCTCAACGTTCTCCCCGTCGGTCTGACGGGAACGGCGTCATCAAGGACTCCCGCCAGGGGGGTCTTTTTTTTTGGCCAGGACTCTCAAACGCCCTGCGGAGCTCAGGCCCCGCGGCCGTAGGCCACCGCGCAGGCCGCATTCAGCACATGCACCCCCAGCCCCCGAGCCGGCCGCCCATCCAGCAGACCCAGCTGGCACTCCCCTACACCCCGCTGCTGCGTGGCACCGTTGCTGTAGCTGAAGGTGATGCGGCCGTTGGGCAGGGCTTCGACAGAGGCGAAGTTGAGCCAAAGCGGCGTGCCTGGCACCTCGATGGCGGGCTGTTGCATGGCCAGGGCCCCATTCACGGCTTCCGCGATGGCCCCACTGGAGGCGAGTCCCTCCACCGACCAGGTGGCCGGCGTGGCGCGATACCAGCCCCACCCCCAGGGACGGCCCACCCAGTAGCTGCCCAGCAACCAGGCGGGATGCAGCTCCGCAAAGCCATAGGCGGCAGCAGGGGCGCGTGGAACTTGGGGGGCCTGGCGGGGGCGGGCCTGGACAGGGATGGCAGCGAGAAGTGCCAGGAGAGCCAGAGAGGGCCAGAAGGACCTCGCCGGCGTGGGCATTCCAGGGTGAGCAGATCTCAACATGGCCATGGAATGGAACAACGCCGCAATTCAGGCGCAGATTTTGCCAGATCCCCGCGCAAAATCAGGCCATTGCCGCGCAGCGGCATCGCACCCTTCCCCTGTCCATGACGCCCTTCCAGTTCCTTGCTCCGGCCACCGTGATCGGCAGCTTGGGCCTGTTGATGGCAGCTCCGGCCAGGGCGGTTGTGTCGTGCAGCCCCTGTGGCCTCCCCCACGGCTGCGTGGTGCGCCGACCAGTGACCGCGCCCGTGACAGCACCTGCGGCGGGTCCCGGTGTCGGACCGAACATCGGGGGGCCGGTGAACCGGGTCGGACTGCGCTGAGCCGCTTCCCCTGAACTCACCTTGATGGTTGGCTGCGGATCCCCAATCCATCGCTCCGCTCTCCTTGTGTCATGCCGATGAAAAATGTCATGCCGATGAAAACGTCTGCCCTTCTCCTGGCTTTCAGCCTCACCGCAGCCGCCGGCATGGCCCTGGTTGGTTCCCCGGCCCGAGCCGTCATGACCCTCGACCAAGCCTGCACCAAATTCAGCGGCAAAGTGAACGACGCCGTGGCCAGTGGAAATCTCACCAAGGCTCGCCAGATCTATGCCGAAGGCAGCAAGCGGGTGGCCAGCCACTTCAATGGCGCCACCTGTCCGAACGTGAAGGCGCCCTGAGCGGTGCCAGCCCAGCAGCAAGGGCTGGAATCAACGCCCAGACCTGCGGTCGTGGTGATGACTCCATCGCAGCAGGGCTTCTCCCCTGATACTGATAATCTCGCGCCGACCTGCAACGCTGAACAGGGCCCGGTAGACCTCAGGCCAATGCCACCGAGCAAGGGTCTGGACTTCGGTGATACCCCTGCAGGAAACCGCACCGTCAGCCCCCTTTCCCCTTCGCTCTGCGGCCTTGCTCCTGCGATCGCTGTTCACTGTGCCCCGGGTCGCCCGGCAACGGGGGCCAGCCTCCCATCCAAGGAGCCTGGTCCTCTCCGCAGTCGCGCTGTGCGCCATCGGGCTGGGTCTGCCGCCTGCCCAGGCGGTTGAGTTACTGCAGCTGAGGCTCCCCCTCTTGGACGACACCCTCTCGGCCCGGGTGTCGGAATTGGCCAGCCCCGAGGCCCTCTGGGCCGGCAACAGTGACCTAGCTGAACTGAACCGGGCCACCGATGGCAATTTCGCTGCATCCATCGAGGATCTCGTCAACTATCCCCTGCCCCAGCAGGACTACCAAACCAGTCCGATGGTGCAGCAGGTGGAGGTGCTGCTCAAGCAATTGATTGAAGTGGATCCCGACCAGAGGGGA
>Ga0114973_10000685_pt1 | contig 25509 bp, 24 predicted proteins | sample M_140807_MF_Meta_FD_87025 | JGI IMG/M metagenome (GOLD analysis project Ga0114973, IMG submission 87025) | Freshwater microbial communities from Lake Montjoie, Canada to study carbon cycling - M_140807_MF_MetaG | ecosystem: Environmental > Aquatic > Freshwater > Lake | place: Lake Montjoie...
GCAAGAGTTGCTCTTTAGTGATCAGCGCACCTTTGGTTGGCTATCGGTAGAAGAGTTAACCGATGGCATCCCGCAATCAGCCCTCCACATCGCACGTGATCCCTTTGATTCAGCCTTTGATCGCAGCGCGGTAATAGCTGCCATGAAATCTCGTAAGGCGGCGATTAAGAGCGTGATCCTTAATCAAGAGATCATGAGCGGAGTCGGCAACATCTATGCCGATGAATCACTCTGGCGCGCAAAGATTCACCCCGAGATCCCGGCCGCTGATTTAAGTACCAGGAAGATCACCTCACTAGTTGATGCTGCAATCGAAGTCATGGCAGCGGCGATAGAGGTAGGTGGCACATCCTTTGATGCCATGTATATCAACGTCAATGGTGAGAGCGGATTCTTTGAAACATCCCTAGCCGCCTACGGCCAAGAAGGTGAGCCTTGTCCTAGGTGCGGGCGGCAAATTAGAAGGATTGCCTTTGGTAATAGATCATCACATTTTTGTCCGAAGTGCCAGGTGAAGGGTGTTGAGTGAGAGATCAGGGGAGCAGTATTTTTAGATTTACCCTTAGCAGATAATTGAAAACCGCTTTATTCTATAATCTGAACGGGAATCCAATTTCGTTCTACGGCAGATTGTGTAATCGCATCTGTAATCAAGTTTATCTGGTAACCATCCTTGATACTGGGTGAAACGCTCTTGCCATTGACAATTGCATCAAAAAAATCATGAGTTTCAATTATTTTTGTTTCTCCGTATCCGATCCCTAAACCCGGAATAGGCCATAGCGCATCACCATATGGGTGGGCTGGACCTGTGTATATTGTTCGGAAACCCTTTCGATCAGAGAGATCACTTGCGAATGCGACCTGTAATTCATCTCTTCGTTCGTAATTAAAGATTATAGAACCCTTTGTTCCATGAATTTCAAATGAGAGATAGTTATTCCTACCGTGAGCGTTTCTCGTGGATTCAATCGATCCGATTGCTCCATTTTTAAACTCAAGCAGCGAAAGCACTTCATCATCCACGTCGACTTCTGCCCGTGGGGCATTGGGATCTCTTGCACCTGTGCCCAGTTTGTCTACAGTCCCACTTTGAATAGGTCGGCTCTTTATCCAAGTTCTCAACTGAGAATTCACCTGGGTAATTTCACCACATAGATACAGAGCTAAATCAATTACGTGAGTTCCGATGTCTCCTAAAGAACCAGAACCCGCGATCTTTCTCTGAAATCTCCATGAAAGTGGACTATCCGGATCTGCTGACCAGTCCTGTAAATATACGCCGCGAAAGCTGAGAATTTCCCCAATATCACCTTGGTCGATTAATTTTTTTGCCAAAGCTACTGCTGGAGTGCGCCTATAGTTAAAGGAAACCATATTTACAACTCCGGAAACTTTGACTGCCTCATACATTAACTTTGCCTCTGCTCCATCCCTAGCTAGAGGTTTCTCACAAATAATATGCTTCCCGGCTTTAGCGGCAGCAATGACAATCTCAGCATGCATATGATTGGGTGTGGCGATGTCAACAACATCTATTGAGTCATCGGCAATTACGGTTCTCCAATCTCCGCTACCTTGTTCGAATCCATATCTCAAGGCTGCTTCGGCAGCGATTTCTTCATTGATATCAACGATAGTTTTGCGTACGGGCAATGCCGGGGCTGGCCAAAAGTACATCGGCATAGCTGCGTAGGCCAGTGCATGAGCTTTTCCCATGAATCCAGCGCCTATAAGTCCCACGTTAAGTTGCTTCACTTCAGCACCAATTTTCTCTATTGATCAAGCCGGTCGAATAATCTTTAATAGTAGTTAAGTTCACTGACAAGTCTTGTAAATAGTCAATTAGAATTTGTAAAAAACGGTCAAAAAGTAAAGTCATATAATCCGCCCAATTTAAAATTTGTGGGCGAAAAAATTAAAGGGTTATTTTTTGGTCGGTTCATTCGAAACGAAATGCAAAATCGTATGCCTCTCGCAGTACATCTCTCAGCATCCTTGGCGCGACACTATCCCCAATTCGAAATATCTGCTTACTGGTAAGAGCTTCAGCCCAATTTACATATAACGAATCTTCTGATCTTCTGCCGACAGAAACAACAATTTGATCAACATCCATAATCTGAAAACCCATTTTTGAATGAATATTCTCGAGATTGGCATTAGTCCCCGTGATTTTTATGAGTTTAGTAGAAGGTAGTAGAGAAATACCCTTCTCGAGTGCACGCTTATAGAATAGAACCTGGTTTGCAGTTTCAAGAGAGGAACCAATACTAAAATGACTTGAGATTACATGTACCTGAGAACCAGCATTTGCCAAGAATTCTGCAGTCCCAGCTCCATCCCAGGAGCCCATTTCATCTATCAGCAGTACATTTTTTCCGGGATTCTTGGAACCCGATAAGATTTCATCACTTGTAGTCACGGTCTCACAATCGATATTTTGAATCACATTCCTATAGGAGCCAGGCATTTCTGATTTATCACTCAGCTCATCTGAATGGCGATAAGAAATGGGAGACGACCCGGTTGCTAGGACAATTACTTCGGCATCAATTTCTTCTAGCAAATCAGTAGTAATCTCCACTCCTAAGTGAATTTCCACTCCTAATTTGCTTGTGGCACGCTTTAGATAATCAATTACATCATAAATTTCAACATGATAAGGCTGTAATTGAGCAAGCAAAACCTGACCACCTACGTTATTGTCTTTCTCAAACACAGTTACAGTGTGGCCTCGTAGCGCAAGAATTTCGGCTACTTTGAGCCCCGCTGGACCAGCCCCAACAATTGCAATGTTCTTTACAGTTCTAGCTTTTGTAATCAATCTTTCGCTAAATATAAGCTCTCTTCCTGCCGATGGGTTGTGATCACATCTTAGTGGTTGTTCGTTGGCAACCTGGAAAATGCAAGAATCATTGCCACCGATACAATATCGAATTTCGTCATCCTTACCTTCCAACACCTTTTTGGCGTAGGCGGGATCTGCAATCAACTGTCTTGCCATGCCAATTAAGTCTGCTTCACCAGACTTTAGAATAGATTCTGCTTGCTCGGGATGCTTAATTCTCCCAAAAGAAATCACTGGTATCTCAACGTTACTTTTCAATTTTTTCGTGATGTGACGAAAACTTCCTTCGTCGAATGAAGCAGGAGGAATTTGCATCCAGTAATTTGCTGCAGTACCCGCATCTGCGTTGAAGTAGTTAATGTGGGTAGATTTTTCGATTTCCTTCGCCATTGCTATACCGTAATCAGCATCGTATCCCCACTCTGTAAACTCACTCACACATAAGCGAACTCCCAAGGGCATTTCACTTGGGATTTCTTTCCGAACCGCTGCAATAACCTCCAATGATATTCTCATTCTTCCATCAAAATTCTGCCCGTATTGATCTAGGCGTGTGTTGAGGAATGGGGAAGCGAAAGCTCGAAGTAATCCATCATGACCAATCTTAATCTCTATTCCGTCAAAGCCTGCTTCAACCATATTTCTGGCTGACTGGGCAAAATGAGAAATTACATCTTCAATATCTGCAATTTCCATTTTCTTAGTGCGAAAAGTGGTTGGAGATTCATCAAGTTGAGATGGCCCCCATAAAATCGAGGGTCGAATCATTAAGGTATCAGGACCCGAATGTGTTAACTGGCTAAAAATTTTAGCCCCGTGATTATGTACTGCATTTACAACATTTGAATAAGATTTAATATTGCATTCATCCCAGGCATTGGTTGCGTAGCGCGAGATACGACCATTTGGATGCGTTGCTTGACTCTCAAAAATTATGAGTCCTGTTCCCCCAGCTGCACGTTCTTCGTAATAAGCCCGGTGGGTTTCTGAAGGAGATCCATCTTCATTACCAAAAGATGTAAAGTGTGGCTGGAATACAATTCGGTTTTTTAAATCCACATTTCCCAATTTGAATGGACTACTTAATAAATCCCACTTACCTTTCGACGATAGTTCCATTTCTCTCCCATATATAAATTAAGTTCTATTCATCAATGTACAGCAAGAGATCTTTCTCGTGAACTGATTATTAGTGTATTTGGTTTTGCTTTGCAGTCTCCATAATTCTCAAAGGATTCCAAGAATATTATTTCCATACCGAGATTAATGACAAGCCACAGAGATAAGATATTCTGCTTCTTTTATCCATTTTGATGCGCATTTCTTACAATCATCACCCAAAAGTTGGTCCATATACTGCCTTTCAACTTCGCCTTAACGAGAAAGGTATCGCTATGAAAAATGATTTAAAGTCTGCTCGGGTCAATGTAGCGGTGCCTAATGACGGATCAAAATCACCAAAGCTCTCATTTGGCAGTTGGGCTTTCTCTTTTGGGCCATATTCGAATGCGCCATGGTCTTTCCATGAGGTCTGTTCATATTTGTCTAAGGCAGGTTACGACGGTGTAGAAATTAACGGTTTTAGGCCTCATCCACACCCGGAAGACTTTGACACAGATTTGAAGTGTCAGAAGCTTCTTCAGATGATTAATGGTTTTCAGCTAGAAATATCAGGGTATGCACCTGATTTTAGGAAAACTCCTCCTTCTGAAGTTTCAAACAAAGATTATTTGAGGGAAATAGAGCTTTCGCGAGTTTTCTGCGAAAGGATGGGGATTAAGACGCTGAGAGTTGATTCGGTAAGTCCGCCAGTAGAACTGGATAATGCTGAGTACGAGGTTCGCTTTGATCGCATGGCAAAGGCATTTGGTGCCGCAGCAGAGCGACTGAAACAATCAGATGTTAAATTAGTCTGGGAGTTCGAACCAGGGTTTTGGTTGAATAAGCCGTCGGAAGTTTTGAGAATGATTGAAGCCGTACAGAGTGAGAATTTTGGAATATTATTTGATACAAGTCACGCATACACAAGTGCGGTAGGACGCCGACAGACTGGTAAAAAAGAGATCTTGGTCGGGCGAGCTGCAGAGTTTGCAAAAATCCTCGCACCCTATACCACTCACTTACACCTTATTGATTCGATTGGTGAGTTGCATAATGAGGAAACAAGTGAGCATTTGCCATTTGGGACCGGTCACATTGATTTCGATGCCATAATTGAAAATCTTGGCAAGTCAGCCACAGCCTTGGATTGGTGGACAGTAGATTTCTGTTTTTGGCCAACAGCTGAAATTGATGGATTGACCGCGGTACCTTTTGTGCGAAGCTTAATAAAGAAACATACTAATGCCTAGAATAAGTGCAACTTCGGATTGTGAAGTGCATTCAATTGACGGAACCAAAATTGCATATAGTGTAAAGGGAATTGGTCAGACAGTGCTTTTGGTGATGGGATTGGGTGCTGATGGATCCGCGTGGGATTTGCATGTAAGAAGTTTTGAAAAATCTTTTCGGTGCCTGATTGTGGATAATCGGGGAACCGGGAAAAGTGATTCTCCGGCAGGCCCCTATTCAATTGAACTTATGGCAGACGACTGTGCTGCTGTAATTGTAAAAGCAGGTGGAGGCCCAGTTGTTGTTATAGGTATTTCAATGGGAGGAGCAATTGCTCAGCAGATTGCAATTAGGCACCCAGATCTAGTTAAGTCATTGGTTATTTCATCAAGCTGGGCCGAGAAAACACCTTTGATTGAAGACTTGTTTGAAGAGCTTGCGACGATTAGACCAAAACTTTCGCAGGAAGAATTCGTTCGTCGCTTGCAATTACTCATATGGAGCCCAACTGGTTACTCCAAAAATGCAAAAAAGATAAGAGAAGATCGGGCAATTCCACAATCGCGAGTTGTTACTAATGAGGCGTTCTCAGCTCAGTGTGAGGCGTGCATTAAATACGACGCACTTTTGCAATTATCCTTAATCAATGTTCCAACCTTAATTACAGTTGGAGAGTTGGACATATTTACTCCTATTTCTGGTTCATATGTTCTATTGAAGTATATTTTAAATTCAAGAATCGAGATTTTTCAGGGTTCTGGACATGCTCACCACTGGGAAGACTTGGAAAAATACAATCAAATTTGTGAGGAGTTTATCCGTGCCGGCTAGTCCTAGTGTTAGATTCGCATCACAAACTTATAGCTGGCAAATGAGCGGAAATTGGTTTGGGAAACTTAATGAGATAGTTGATTCAGTTCGGACTTCAGGTTTTGATGGTATTGAACCAGAGGTTTGCATGACTGGTGGTTTCGAGAGTTCGCCATCACTCGAAAATCTTTTGCATCACAATAGTATTGAACTTGCAGCACTCACCCTTGTTTTAGATTGGCAACATCCAACGGAAACCCTGGAGGAGAGACTCGAAGCGGACAGAGTCATAGATATTCTAAGAAAATTTCCTAGCACAAAACTCGTACTTGTGCAGATGCCATCTCGACTTTGGAAGGATAAAGCTATTGCTCAAGAAAACCTTCTTAAATGCTTAAAATCAATTTCGAATCGCGCTGCCGAATTCAATATTGAAGTCACCTTTCATCCTAATTCACCTGCAGAATCACTCGTAAGGACTTCGGAAGATTACGAGAAAATACTAAATCGATTGCCAAGTAATTTGGGTTGGACTCCAGACACTGGTCACCTATTTGTCGGTGGAATGAATCCGGTGGAAATGATTACAAGTTTCCGTAATTTGGTAAACCATATTCATCTTAAAGATGCAGATTTGTCAGGATCATGGGTTCCGAATGGAGACGGTTCTATCGATTTGGTTGGATGCGTAGCAGTCTTGGCGCAGACAAATTACACAGGCTGGATTGTTTTAGAGGATGAATCACCTCAGGCTGAAATCGATCCAATGGGGGCGGCAGCTGCAAACGGTAAATATTTTGCGGAGAGATTATTGCCATTATTTTCAAATGGAGTCAAATAAACCAGGCAAGCTCGCGGGATTTTCCTGCAAATATCAAAGGAGAAAAAGATGGCTGCAACGATAGGTATCAATACATTTGTCTGGTACTCGCCCCTAACTGATAAGGAACTCAGAGAGATTGTGCCAAAGGTTGCTAAGTGGGGCTTCGAGACAATCGAATTGGTTCTAGAAAACCCGGGAGACTGGAATCCAGAGTTGGCGGCGAGCTTAACAAAGGAACATGGATTGAACCCAGCTGTTTCGATTGTGATGCCCCCGGGGCGCAATTTAGTTGGTGTCAGCGATAGTGAGATCAAATCTACTCAAGATTACTTAATTCATTGTGTAGCTGTTGCTAAGCAAATCGGCGCAAAAATTGTTGGTGGTCCAATGTACACCGCAGTTGGACGCACCTGGCGTGTTAGTGTTCCAGAAAGAAATAAGTTGATTCATGAACTGCGCGAGGCTTTAAAGCCAGTCGCTAATAAGGCTGGAGAAGCTGGGGTTAAGCTGGCGATTGAGCCCCTCAACCGCTATGAAACTTCGCTTCTAAACACCGTCGATCAAGTACTCGAGTTGATTGATGGCCTCCCTGAGGAGTCTGTGGGACTCCTGTTTGATACCTACCACGCAAATATTGAAGAGAAGAATCCTGCAGCCGCCTTGCGCAGTGGAGCATCCAGGCTTGCTGCAATTCAAGTTTGTTCAAATGACCGGGGAACCCCAGGAGAAGATCACATTGACTGGGAGGCATACGGTCAGGTACTTAAAGAATCAAAGTATCAGGGAGCTCTTTCTATCGAATCTTTTACTGCAGAGAATGAAATCATCGCGACAGCAGCATCAATTTGGAGACCACTTGCTGCATCTCAAGATGACCTAGCTCGAAACGGGCTTGAATTCTTAAAAAAGTGGCAGAAGAGTTGGGATGTTTGAAATTTGCCGGTTCCATGCACTGAACTAACTGAACCTGCAGTCGCAGATATTCAGACCACAGCCATTAACTAGGAGGAAGAATATGACACGACCAATAACACTATTCACCGGACAATTTGCAGACTTGTCCTTGGAAGAGATAGCTAAAAAGGCTTCAGGTTGGGGATACGACGGATTGGAATTAGCTTGCTGGGGTGGGCATTTCGATGTTGGTAAGATACTAAGTGATCCTGCTCACCTTAAAGAAACAAAAAGAATTCTCGAATCTAATGGACTAGAGGTTTTTACCATCAGCACCCACCTGGTTTCGCAAGCCGTTTGTGATCTCATTGATGAGCGCCACAAGCGAATTCTCCCTCCTGAAATTTGGGGCAATGGTGACCCTGAAGGCGTTCGGAAGCGTGCTGAAGAAGAAGTGAAAAATACCGCCAGAGCAGCAGCAGCCTTCGGCATTAAAACTGTTGTTGGGTTTACAGGCTCTAGCATTTTTCATCTATTTGCTGGCTGGCCTCCGGTAACTTCAGAGATGATTAACCAAGGATATGAAGATTTTGCCGAACGCTGGAATCGAATCATCGATATCTTCGACCAGGAAGGTGTCCGTTTCGCATTCGAAGTACATCCTTCTGAAATTGGATTTGATTTTTGGTCTACTCGGCGTGCTCTAGATGCGATAGGTAACAGACCAGGATTTGGAATAAATTTTGATCCAAGTCACTTGCAGTGGCAATCGATTGATTCTGTTGGATTCTTAGACGCTTATAGAGATCGAATTTACCACGTAGATTTGAAAGACACGAAACTTGACCTAGATGGCAGAAACGGAATTCTTAATAGCCACTTGATGGGCGGAAATATGCGCAGAGGTTGGGATTTTGTATCTGTCGGACATGGCGATGTACCCTTTGAAAGAATCATCCGAAAGCTTAACGAAATCAACTATCAAGGACCGCTATCAGTTGAATGGGAAGACACTGGCATGGAGCGCGACACCGGTGCGGCAGATGCGCTTGCCATGGTCAGAAAGCTCAATTTCTTGCCGGCGGAAGCCGCTTGGGACACAGCATTTGGAGATTAACCATAGAAATAGTTTCTCTTCTCCCAATACATTTACAGGGAGAAGAGTTTGCTGAACATATCGGATAAATCTCTTAACGAGGATTTCTTTCTCAACAATGATGCATTAGTAGTGGGAATAGACTTTGGCACGCTGTCGGGCAGAGCATTAGTTGTCCGAATCTCAGATGGCAAGGAACTGGGTTCGGCCATTTTTGAATATCCTCATGCAGTTATGGAGTCAAGAATCACCGACACTGATGTGTTTCTTCCTACGGATTGGGCTCTACAAGTTCCTCAAGACTATATCGAAGTGTTGAAAAATGCGGTGCCAATGGCGATATCAAATGCTGAAGTAGACCCTGCAAGAATAATTGCAATCGGAACTGACTTCACAGCATGTACTGTTTTGCCAGTTCTTTCAGATGGAACTCCTCTTTGTGAGTTGCCAGATTATTCCAATCGTCCACATGCTTACGTCAAACTGTGGAAGCACCATGCAGCGCAAGCGCAGGCAGACCGAATAAATCTAGCGGCAGCGAATCGTGGAGAATCTTGGCTAGGTAAATATGGAGGCCTCATTTCAAGTGAATGGGAATTTGCAAAAGCGTTAGAAATGCTTGAGGGTGACTTCGAGCTTTACGAACGCATGGATCACTGGATAGAAGCAGCAGATTGGATAGTGTGGCAACTTACCGGTTCCTATGTTCGTAATGCTTGTTCCGCCGGTTATAAAGGAATTCTCCAAGACGGGTCGTATCCTTCTAAAGAGTTTCTCACTGAGTTGAATCCAAAATTCGCAACTTTTGTGACAGATAAATTAAGTCAACCAATTGGGAAACTTGGAGATGCGGCTGGAAGACTGACAGCTGAAGCAGCAGGATGGACTGGACTTAGAAAGGGGATCATTGTTGCCGTAGGTAATATTGACGCACATGTCACGGCACCTGCCGCGCAAGCGGTTGAAGCTGGACAAATGTTGGCAATTATGGGCACTTCAACTTGTCACATTTTGAACTCTGAGACTCTTAGAGATGTACCTGGATCCTGTGGTGTTGTAGCCGGCGGGGTTATCCAGGGATTATTTGGCTACGAAGCGGGACAGTCAGGAACTGGCGATATCTTTGAATGGTTTACTGAGAATTTAGTCCCAGGACGCTACCACGACGAAGCCAGTGCACTCGGAATTTCCTTACACGATTATTTGACGGAACTAACTAAAAACCAACCTGTAGGTTCTCATGGTTTAGTGGCACTGGACTGGCTTAGCGGAAACCGTTCAATTCTCGTTGACCACAATCTGACCGGTTTAGTACTAGGTATGACCTTGCATACAACTGCAGAAGAAATATACAGAGCTTTGATGGAAGCGACAGCTTTCGGAACTCGCCTCATTATTGAAAACTTCATCGAATCCGGGATTCCCGTTGACGAGTTTATCGTCGCCGGAGGCCTGCTTAAAAATCGCAACCTAATGCAGATGTATAGCGACATTCTTAATATGCCAATCAGCACAATTGCGAGTGGTCAAGGACCGGCACTTGGTTCGGCTATACATGCTGCAGTTGCCGCAGGGGCTTACCCGGATGTTTATTCTGCTTCCAAGGTTATGGGAGGAATAAACAAAAACGAGTATTTGCCAAATGACATTGTTACAGCGAACTACGATCATTTGTACAAAGAATATCTAAACCTCCATAACTATTTTGGAAATAAATTAAATGAAACAATGCATAGAATCAAAGCAAAAAGGAACAAATCTGTCATTGACGGGGCGCTCTATGGAAGATAAAGTTGAAAAAAATACTGATCAGAAAATTATGGAGGCTCGAAAGTCACTAGTGCTACTGCACGCTGAGTTGAGTGACAATAGTTTAGTTGTTTCAACAAGCGGAAATATCTCAACTCGAATTAAAGATACCGACTTATTCCTGATAAAACCGAGCGGAGTGAACTATGAGTCACTACGCGAAGATAACATGGTTTTATGCGATTTATACGGCAAAGTGATAACTGGCAGCCTAGGAAGTGAAGGGAAACCGTCAAGTGACGTTGCTGCTCATGCATTTGTTTATCGAAATATGAGTGAGATCTTTGGAGTCGTACACACGCATTCAACTTATGCAACTGCCTGGTCCGCTCGTGCAGAAGCAATACCGTGTGTTCTCACTGCAATTGCTGATGAATTTGGAGGCGACATCCCTGTAGGTCCGTTTGCAATTATTGGTGATGATTCCATAGGAATCGGAATTGTAGAAACCCTTACCAATCATCGCTCTCGAGGGGTATTAATGCAAAATCATGGAGTCTTCACAATTGGCTTAGATGCTCGGTCGGCTCTGAAATGTGCAATTATTTTGGAGGACGTTGCTAAGACAGTTCACATTGCAAAGCAGCTGGGTGAACTTGTACCAATCGAGATGGATATAATCGAAAAGCTCTATATCAGACATAAATTTGATTACGGTCAATAGTTTAATCCGAATTGTACGGAGATTTAGTGAACTCTTCAAGTATGTAACTTGATCAAAGACTAAGTATACTCCTTTCTATATTCACTTGGAGTCATTCTGAATTTTTTTCGAAATTGTTGAGATAGATGACTTTGATCGAAAAACCCGCACTTAGATGCAATGTCAACGAATGATAGTTCAGTTTTCGTGAGTAAATCACAAACCTCTTCAAGTTTTATTTTATTTCGGTATTGGTGTGGGCTCATTCCAAACCGCTTTTTGAATAATCTTCCGAATTGACTTACAGACAAACAAGTAGACTTTGCCAGAGTTGAAATCTTGATTGGTTGGCTTAAATCGTCCAGCATCAAAATTAATGCGGGCATCAAAACTGTTGAATTTGTTTCAAATACATTTCTATTATTGATTGTGTGCGTCAAACCCATAACACCAATGATTTTTCGGTTATCATCGAAAATAGGCCATTTTGTCGTTATATTCCAATCGAGATTTCCATGTGAGTTACTAACAAGTTCTACAATATTTTCGAGACTCACTCCCGACCCAAGGACTACGTTATCGTCATGTCGATATCGAGAGGCTATAGCCTCAGACATAAGATCCTCATCTTTTTTGCCGAGGATACTGTCTTTTGGAGACAGACTCATCATTCTGTAGGTGCTATCAGAGGCGTAGACAAATTCCCTATCTGTATTTTTTATCCAATAGGCGTGAGTTTCTATCAAACTTAAGGCCCTCATAAATGGATCTTCAGCCGATTTAGCTAGAAAATCTTTCCAAGAAGAGTCTTGAGGATTGCAAAAAGAGTCAAATTTCCCGAGCACGGTATTACCTCCGCTGCCGATATTTTAATAAAGTCCCAGGACCGTAACAGTGATAGCTAGACAAAACAATGACGAGAACAACACAACTTCCTTACTAAAGGACTGGGTTAACCCTAGTAAAAAATCGGCATGATTACTTATGCCCAAATTTTGATAAATCTTGCTTGTAAAAACCAATCAGAAGACAGAAGAGCATTCTACATTCACGTTATTAATTGAGGACTGAGGGGAGCCAGATGATGAAATACGTGCATCAGTCATCCATCTATATTTGCAATCTAGTCCTAAATCGCGAAAAGAATTATCAAAATTCCTTCAAGCAGAAATCTCGATTCGGTTCTTTGACTGAATCCCAAACTCTCAATTTCATACTCCTAAATACGTTAGATTTCAAAACATGTTGAAGTACGCCTACAACATGCTTGTCTACGGGTCTGAACCTCTAGATTTAGGAATCCAAAGAATTGCGAAATATGGATACGACTTTGTTGAAGTTGTTGGGGAGCCCACAACAACTTCCATCCCATTTGTTCAACAAGCTCTTGCTGAAAACAATATAGGGGTTTCGACTGTAATAAGTATCTTCACCCCAGAGCGTGATCTTGTAAGCAGCAATGAGAGTATTCGTGAAAACACCATTAAGTATCTTAAATCGAATGTTGATTTTGCAGTTCAATTAGGTGCCAAAATAGTCACCTTAACGCCGACGGCATGTATGAAAATACGACCAGAGGTCGCGAGAGAAATTGAATGGGATTGGGCAGTCGCTGGAGCTCTAGAAGCGGCTAGCTACGCTAAAGAAAATGGCGTAAGAATTGCAGTTGAGCCATGGAACCGATATGAGTCTTATCTGATTAATCGTTTGGATCAGTCGATTGATTTTTGTAAACAGGTAGATAGCTCTGGAATTGGCGTCATGGCAGATACCTTTCATATGGCGATTGAAGATAGCGATATTCCGGCAGCAATTACGCGTGCGGGCAAAAGTTTGATTCATGTACATCTTGCTGACAGCAACAGAGCTGCTCCAGGACGAGGTCATCTAAATTTCACAGACATCGTAAGGGCGCTAAATCAGATTGGTTACAAAGGAGTTTGCTCATTCGAACTTCTACCAGCGGCTGGAGATGTCTGGGGAGTTCTGAGTGGTGATGGCGCCGAGGAGTTCAAGGATCAATACACCTATGAGGCAATCACCCACATGAAAAAAATTGAAAGCGAACTTGGAATTTTATGAGAATCTCAACTTTAGGTGTTCAAAATATTGCGAAAAGTTTTGATGGCGTCAGAGCCATAAAGGATTTAAGTTTGGAACTATTTGCAGGACAAGTTCACGCATTACTAGGAGAAAACGGCGCGGGTAAAAGCACACTCGTGAATATACTGGGCGGTAATATCAAATCTGATAGCGGAAGCATTTTTTATGAAGGCAAAGTAATAGATATATCTAATCCACGTGTATCACGTGATCTCGGCATAGCTATTGTGCACCAACATCCAATACTGTTTCCCGATCTAAGTGTTCGAGATAACATTATGCTTTCTCAGAACCCACTTTTGAAGAAAACGCGCAATATTGATTGGGTGTCAGTGGAGAAACAAGCTGCTGAAAAGATGGAGCGCCTGGGAGTGGAACTTTCATTGCACTCGCTTGCAAAGGAACTCTCCAGTGCCGATGGTCAAATGTTGGAAATTGTCAAAGCATTAACTGATGATACGAAGATTCTGGTCCTTGATGAGCCTACTTCAGCTTTGTCGAACCGTGAAGTGAAAAACTTAATGATTATCATTGAAAAGGCAAAGGCAAATCAAGTGGCAATACTAATGATTAGCCATAGGCTTGACGAAATTTTTGCAATTGCGGATCATGTAACAATAGCAAGAGATGGTGTATCAGTTACAACAGGCCCAATCACTGAATTTTCGCAAAAAAGCGCAGTGGAATTCATGATTGGTAAACCAATCACCTCTCTCTACCCTAAAGCTGCAAGTAAAATTGGTGATGAAGTCTTGAGAGTGCAGGAAATCTCCTGCAAGGGCTCATTCCGTAATATCAGTTTCTCGCTGCGTAAGGGTGAAATTCTTGGTTTGGCAGGACTTGTAGGATCGGGTCGATCTGAGATTGCCAAAAGCATCTTTGGAATAGATTCCATCGACTCCGGAACAATCATTCTTGACGGTGAAAAATATGAGCCAGATAGTCCTGCAGAGGCGGTAATCAAAGGCATTACTTTAGTGCCAGAGGATCGCACGAACGAAGGAATAATTCTTGAGCAGAACATTCAATTCAACTCGACACTTGTCATTCTTGACTCTCATTCAAAATTTGGAATTGTAAAATCGAAAGTAAATCAAGATTTAGCAGACTCCATGATAACTGATTTTGGTATTAGAACTTCTGGCCGAAATCAGATGGTTTCAGCATTATCTGGCGGTAATCAACAGAAAGTTGTTATCGGAAAATGGTTAGCCTCCCAACCAAGGATTGTGATTCTTGATGACCCCACAAGAGGAGTAGATGTTGGGGCAAAATCAGAGGTGTATAAAATAGTTGCTAAGCTAATTGGAAGTGGCGTTTCTGTCATCCTAATCTCAAATGATTTAGAGGAATTGGTCAATGTTTGTGACCGAATTATTTCACTCTACAAGGGCGAGATGATTGAAGAGTTCAAATCTAGACCTTTTGACAGTGAAAAGATTCTTTCTTCAATGACATTGGGGGCGATCAGTGCCTAATGTGAGGAATAGAGGAAAATCTTCGGGCTTTTGGCATGAAGTGTCTTTGCGATTTCCCTCATTTCCGTTGTTTCTTATCGTTTTTTTACTTATCGGCGGATTCTCGATTAAATCAGATAGATTCCTCACGAGTTCAAGTATTTCTCAGCTTCTAATCTCAGCTTCAATTATTGCAATCGTTGGAGTAGGTGAAGCGTTCGTCCTAATATCAAAGAACATTGATGTTTCAGTTGGTTCAATTGTTGGTTTTTCTGCCTATTTCACCGCAAGTATTGCCGCAAAGAATCAATCTTTGCCACTCCCGGTAGTGGTTCTGATTGGTGTTTGCATAGGTATGATTTTAGGCACCGTAAACGGAATAATTGTTGCAAATTTAGAGATTCCATCAATTATGGTAACCCTGGGAACTCTATATGTGTTCCGTGGAATTGACTCAATGATAGTTGGAAGTAATGAAGTAACAGCACAGTTCTTGTCAAAATCCTTTAGCAGAATTTCAAGTTGGACTTTTTTAGGTCTCCCCGGCATGTTCTTCTACGCTGTATTTGTATGCATTTGTGGATGGGCTTTCTTGCAGCACACCTACTCAGGACGTTCGATCGCAGCGCTCGGTAGCAATATTACTGCTGCTAAGAAAATTGGAATCAATTCCAAGAAATTGGTGTTTTTGGTTTACCTCATATCAGGAGGCCTTGCGGGTTTTGCTGGAGTCTTATGGGCTTCTCGCTACGGAACAGTGAATTCTACGACCGGATTTGGTTTTGAACTTGTTGTTCTTGCAGCTGTAGTAGTTGGGGGAGTCAGTGTCAACGGTGGAACCGGATCCATCGCTGGGGTTTTTTTTGGCTCACTTATTCTTGGAACAATTTCAGTTGGCCTAGCTCTGGTGAATGTCTCACAATTTTGGGTTCAGGCAATTCAAGGCGCAGCAATAATCACAGCCATAAGTTTAGAAGTTGTATTCAGAAAACGAAAGATTTCGGGAAGGAGATCTGATGCCATCTCCAATTAAACTGGCAAGAATCAATCTCACTCCATGGGAATTATCGTTATTGGTACTTATTGCCGCGTCATTGCTGGCGGGTAAGCTATTTTCAGAGAATTTTTTAACATCCTCGAACCTAGGTACGAGTATATCAAGCACGGTAATTGTCGCATTAATGATAGTTCCAATGACATGGCTAATCATCGCTGGAGAAATTGATCTTTCGGTCGCATCCATTTTTGGACTCTCAGCAGTAACGCTCGCCTATGCATTGGAAAAAGGATTCAGCTTTTGGTTCAGCCTAGTGATAGCACTGACGGTAGCTGGATTAGCAGGCTTTATTAATGGGGTACTCGTAGTTAAATTAAGGCTGCCTTCACTAGTTGTAACAATTGGAACGCTAGGGCTTTTCCGTGGTCTCGCATACATTCTGCTTGAATATCGCTCCTTTAGTGATTTTCCAACATACTTCACTGATTTCTCTCAGAATAACTTTGGAAGTTCACCATTTGCCTACACATCGTTGCCTTGCGCGATTGGCATTCTGATTTCAGCGATCTATTTAAGTAAGGGTGTTATAGGACGGCGTATCTATGCAATCGGTAGTAACCAAGCAGTCTCACTTTTTTCTGCCATACGGACTGGAAGAATTCGAATAGGACTTTTTGTATTTTCAGGATTGGTAAGCGGAGTAGCAGGCATTCTTTTTGCGGGATATACAAATAGTGCTCGGGCAAACAATGGAGCAGGTCTGGAATTAAGCATAATTGCAATAGTGCTAATTGGTGGAGTCAGCATGTATGGAGGTCAGGGAAGTTTTCTTGGTGTACTGCTTGCCTATATTTTGGTTACTGCGTTGACCAGTTTAATGAATCTTTTTTATGTTAGCTCAAGCATTCAATATACCCTTATTGGTGGCTTAATGATTGCATCAGTCGCGATTCCAAAAATTCTGAGTAAGAGATAGCAATGAATAAATTGTCCATGAAACATAACAAAACAAAGGGAGAATTCAGAGGTGTAGTCATTAATTTACATTTCTGTCTTGCCGTTAGCTGAAGGAGCGGCATATACAAGTTAAATGCAACTAGGTGTTTAACTTAAAGATTACTATCGAGAGGTGTGAAATGAAGAATAGACAAGGAGAGCGCTTTAGAGTTGCATGCATTTTTGCTACTAGTATTGGCTTGCTTATAGTTGGAATTCCCAATGGTCAGGCAGCAGCTAAAACTATGGCAAATTGCCAAGTAGTCATGATTCCAAAAACTACGGATAACCCGTTCTACGCAGCAATTCACTTCGGTGCTGATCAAGCTGCAAAAGAACTCAAAGGAGAAAAGGTTCAATTCGCTGGAACAGCACAAGCTGATTCCCAGGGACAAATTCAGCGAGTTCAAGCAGCCGCAACTAACAAGACTTGTATTTTGAATCCTGCGGCAGTCGATGCATCCGCAATCGTACCGTCTCTTAAGGCAGCAGCTAAGAAGGGTGTAAAGATAGTTGCCTTCGATGCTGACATCGCTGATAAATCTGCACGCACGCTATTCATAACTCAGGATTCAACAGATCGCCTTGGCAAAGGTATGTTTATTGAGCTTGCTACACAAATGAATAACAAGGGTGATTGGGCGATACTTTCTGCACAATCGACAGCCCAAAATCAGAATGCCTGGATTGAGGGAATGAAAAAAGAGGCAGCCAAGTCTAAGTATGCGGGAATGAATTTAGTAAAAACTGTATACGGTGATGACGATGACAAGAAGAGCTACGATGAGGCAATCGCATTGCTCAATGCTTTTCCTAATCTCTCTGGCGTAATGGCTCCAGAACCAGCTGGTGTGGGGGCATTTTTGAAAGCTAAAGATGATTTGAAATACAATCCAGATCTAGTAATCACAGGGTTGGGTTGGCTTCCTGGACAGGGCGATGCACTTAAGTCTGGAAAGTTGAAGGCGTTCTTCTTGTGGAGTCCCGTAGATCTTGGTTATTTGACCTATTACGCAGATGCTGCGCTAATAAGTGGAAAAATCACTGGTAAAAAGGGAGATACGTTCATGGCTGGTCGTCTCGGAAAGATGACGGTTGGTGCTGACGGCGAAGTTAATATGCGCGGAATGCAAAGATACACAGCAGAAAATGTCGATGCCGGACTAGAAGGTTATCGAACTAAATAAAGAATAGATGAAATGTGACCGTGCTAATTAATTGCGATTTAAATTAGTTAGCACGGTTACTTCATATTAAAAATGAGACAGCTAACAGAGAAGTACATGGTGAAATGGATATCGGTTTGGATGGGAGCAGAATGACCAAAAGAATTAATCTATCGAGGGAATCTTTGATTACGAGTCACACTATCAACATAGAATTGGCATTGATTGGAATTAGAGCAGCAATTGAGAAGTCGAAATCTGTCGGCGTTCAAACTTGCATTAGCATCGTTGATTCACATGGTCATTCGATTGCATCGGCTCGTATGGATGGAGCCCCAGTGCAATCGATTCTATTGGCAGAAGCCAAAGCTAAGTCTGTCGCGGGTAACGGGGTTGCCACTCATGAATTCTGGGAGTTACTTAAAAATGAACCATCCATAACTTCGGCTAGTTCTCAAATTCAAGGCGCAGTATGGATTTCTGGTGGCGTTCCAGTCATGTATGGAGAAAATCTCATTGCGGCCTTGGGAATCTCCGGCCGCAGTAGCATGTCTATCGATCTTGAAATCGCTTTAATAGCTCAATCTGCAATTATTCAAGAGATTTCCGGCAAGTGAATATGTGTAATAATCAGGATAGTGAAGTTCCTCGGATACTTCTAAATGATGGAAATTATATGCCAGCCATTGGGCTTGGAATTTTCGGAACTGATGATATCGAGGCAAAGCAAATTGTAATGGATGCAATTGGTGTGGGGTATCGAATGTTTGATACAGCCTCGCTTTATGGAAATGAAATCGGCGTGGGAAGCGGCATCGAAGCATCCGACATACCACGTTCAGACCTATTTGTTGTAACGAAACTTCACGAGGATATTGATAGTTATGACAGTACATTGAAAGCTTTCGATTTGAGTATGAAAAAATTAGGACTCGAATACCTGGATCTATATCTAATTCATTGGCCTCAACCCAAAATTGGAAAGTATCCAGAAATTTGGAAAGCCTTCGAGGAGATTAAGAAATCTGGTCGTGTGAAGTCTATTGGAGTGTCGAATTTTACCGAAGAACAATTGACGATCTTATCGAACGAATCAAGTGTTTTGCCTTGTGTAAATCAGGTTGAATTACATCCATCATTTCAGCAGAGCGCTCTTCGAAAAATTAATCGCAAATTGGGAATTGTGACACAGGCCTGGTCTCCAATTGGAGGTCAAGGTCAATTTAAAAGTTTACTAAATATATTTATAGGTCCAGATGACAAGAATCCGGTTTTAATTGGATTAGGTAAGAAACACAATTTAACACCTACAAAAATGCGAAAATTCCTAGAGGACCTTCCAGTTGGGACTGTGCTGAATAATGAAACCCTAGCTCGGATTGGAAGGAAACACGGCAGAAGTGTTGCACAAATAGTTCTTAGATGGCATATTGAAATTGGAGTGGTACCTCTACCGAAAACTAGCAAAGTAAATCGGCTCGCAGAGAACATAGATGTATTTAATTTTTCCCTTGACGCAGAAGACCGCCTAGCTATTTCAAAACTAGAAACTGGTCTGCGCACTGGTTTTGACCCAGAGTTATTCAATTAAAAAATGAAAAATACAGTCAAGAAATTTTTCCTAATTTGAATACTTTAAGTTGTGGAGGCTCAAGTTTAATAATGAAGATGAAGTGTATCTGGCCACTTACGGTAGAGAATTTCAATCTCAAAATACAGCTCGGGAGCTGTTTTGATGACTGAGCATTCCATTTCTCAGGTATTGACTCCCAGTTCCGTGCGGGGAAAGCACAATGTTGGAGTGATTGGGACAGGATTCATTGGTGAAGTACATATTCGAGCTATCAGGGCCTCGGGAAACTTTGTTCAGGCAGTCTCTGCTGCAACTCTCGAGGAAGCGAGAGCAGCAGCGACGAAAAGTAATATTCCTAACGCGTTAACGACAGACGCTATTATGTCTGATTCTAGTATCGATGTTGTGCACATCTGCACCCCAAATGTTTTTCATGCAGAGTTGGCTGAATTGGCAATGCGAAGCGGGAAACACGTAGTTTGTGAAAAACCCTTAGCAATCTCGGTGTCGGATGCAAGACGCCTAACAGACCTTGCAAGAGATCTTTCATTAATTGCGACTGTTCCGTTTATCTATCGTTATTATCCATCGATTCGAGAAGCTCGAGCGTTGATTCAATCGAGTGGGATTTCGCCTAAATTGATTCATGGGTTTTATTTACAGGATTGGCTTGCATCAATTGGTACAGATAATTGGCGAATAAACCCCGCACTCGGAGGTCCGTCGCGCGCATTTGGAGATATTGGCGTGCACTGGTGCGATCTCATTGAATTTGTTTCTGGCCACAGAATTGTGCGAGTTAATGCGCAACTAATGAAAGTTTTTCAAACACGTGGGAATAACACAGCAGTAAGCACAGAAGATGGCGGATGCATACTCTTTCAAACCGATAAAGGTGCTCAAGGCTCTTTAGTCCTCAATCAAGCGTCTGCGGGCCGCAAGAACAAGCTATGGTTCTCAATAGAGGGCCCTGAGTACTCATTTGTATTCGACCAAGAGAATCCTGACTCACTTTGGCGAGGCGGTATTGAGGTGAATGAAACTTACATTAGGGGTTCCCTTGGGCAGTCGCCAGCGGCAAATCGTTACTCCTTTTTACCTGCAGGTCACCCTCAGGGGTACCAAGACTGCTTCAACGCATTTATTGCGGACACTTATGAGGCAATCGCTGGCAACCAAATTGATGGTTTGCCAGAATTTTTTGATGGGTTCCGAGCAAGCCAGTTGACGGAGGCTGTACTGAATTCCGCGGCAACACAATCATGGGTGGAGATATCTTGAAGCTAGGGTTCTTAACTGCATGTCTTCCCAAGCTTTCACTTGCGGAAATCGCTGATTGGGCCGTCCTACAGGGCTATGAGTCACTTGAAGTAGCAGCGTGGCCTGATCTCGGTGAGCGACCATTTATCGCCACACATTTAAATGTTGAGAAGCCAAGTGCTGACTATCTTAAGAGCGTAAAAACTATCTTCGATTCCCGGGGAATCGAACTTTCTTCAATCGCCTTTTATGACAACAATTTACATCCCGACCAAACGGTGCGCGATGAGGTAAATGCACACGTCATTAAATGCATTGATGCCGCCGCCGCCTTAGGAGTCCAGACAGTGGGCACATTTGTGGGACGTGATTGGAATAAACCAGTGCGTGAGAACTTAGCTATGGCTAAGGATGTCTTTGCCCCACTTGTTTCTCATGCCAACTCAAAAGGTGTGAAGATTATTATTGAAAATTGCGTCATGGAGGGCTGGCACCCAGATGGCTATCCAGGAAATCTCGCCTACTCACCTGAGCTATGGGAATGGATGTTTGGATTAGGACTTTATTTGAATTTTGATCCCTCACATTTAGTGTGGATGGGAATTGATCCAGTTAAGGCAATTAAGCCCTATCTAGATCGCATTCCACACGCACAGGCGAAAGATATTCAGATTGATCTAGCACGCAGAGATCATTTTGGATTTCCAGGTAAGGCTGTGCAGCGTGATAACCCATGGGATGTCGGCTGGTGGAGATATCGCGTACCTGGGCTAGGAGATGTTGACTGGCGCCGACTCATCGATGAGATGTATGACGGTGGATTTACTGGCACACTCTCAGTTGAGCATGAAGATCCCGTCTGGGGCGGAACTGAAGAGAAAGTCAAAGTAGGCTTAAAAGTAGCCTATGACACCTTGCGTCCATTAATAGTGCAATAAGGAGAAGCTCATGAGCAAGCAATTATTCTTGTGTGTACGATTTAAGGCAAAACCAGAGTGCAGAGATGAACTTAAGTCTCGATTGCTGGAAATGGTAGAAATTACAGTCAAAGAAGATGGTTGTCTTTTCTACAACCTACACATTGACCGAGATGATCAGAACGTTTTCTATTTCTTTGAAGGCTGGGAGAACCAAAGCGCCCACGATATCCATGGGCAGACCGCTCACGTGCAGGCCCTGGTCGCTGATGTCCCAGGGTTAACAGTTGATGGCTTACGCGTGGAGTTTATGCATCAAATCTAGCCACCTCATCAAAACTCTCCACCCGCAAGTAATCCTTAAACATCTGCACCGATCTACTCGTCGCCTTCACCTTAGACAGGTGAAACTTCGCCTCCCACTTAGCTAGGCGAATAAAAGGCTCATTACGCCATGATGGCACTGACTCAAAGAGCACTCGTGCCTGCAAGGCGCCCCAATCAGAGATGCTGCCGGCCACATCTAGAAAGTGCAGCAGATCCTTGGCCGCCTCTTCCTGAATCCGCTTAGTTGCACTGATAGGAATCCCGTATCCATTCATGATCGAGTGCCGCCCCAGTGGCAGGCTCACCCCATAGTCAGCACTTAGCTTGCGATTGAATTTCAAACACGCCTCACAGACATTCCAGGAGTAGCGCCCGGTGCCACCTGCAACTGATGAGGCACACATGTAACACAAGTGAAATCCACTAGGGCAATCAACTCCTGGATATGGTTTATAGACTTCACATCTACAGACTTGCATCCCATGCCCGGCAGAAGTGAGAGCAAAACAGGTAGTACAGACAAGTAATCCAATTGGTTGCATAGCAAATAGTCCTTACTGGACCTCACATGGAGACCCGCTCTTCCGGCGGTGTCTTTCATCGCCGGCAGGTCTTCCTTTAGAACCACCGTGCGCGAGTTATGCGCGGATTGGCACTAAGCAAGCTAAAGGGCTTATCGCTTAGTTCTTGACCTAGGGAAAGGGTAGCAGGGGGGAGTGACATCTCCACTTTTCATTTCCAACACGGTAACGTCGGAGTGTGTATATTTGCAATATCTGTGAGAAAAATTTTGAAGGCAATCGGAAAACTTGTCCGGAATGTTTCAACGAGATAGCGACGACCGTTACAACGAATCTATTCTCGCTTGAATCCCCCCCAGTTACCGATTTGCCTGCGAGACGACCAATCAAATTGAGGACGTCTCGCGAGTCTTGTGAGTCAAAAATTGGATACAAGACACCCGAGGAAGCTGTAAAAGCTCGAAAAAAATTTGGAAAGAAAAAATCGGATGTGAAGAAGCAGCGAATCTACAAATGTGACAGCTGTCCTTCATGGCACCTAACAAGTATAAGAGATAAGAAGCTATAGCTACTTGGCAAAACAGTTTGCGTAAAGGAGACTTAGTTATGGCAATTAATCAGACCCCTGGGGAAATCTATTTCATAACTGAAGAGGATCTCTTGACGCACGATGTTTCCAGTTATGTAAAAGTTGGTTTAGTTCGTGAAAACGAAGGACGTTCAAGCGAAGAACGACTCCTTGAACACCAAACAGGAAATCCACGCAAACTGTCGATTTACAAAAAAATCAGGACCCCGGCTGTTTCAGCCATTGAGGGTGTACTCCATGGGCTTTTCGCGGCCAATCGGGTGAGTGGAGAATGGTTTGATTTTGACGGCGCAACTTTAGAGCGGTGTGTTCAAGAAGCTGAAAAATTGAAACTAGAAGCAGAAGCAAATATTGAGATAATTGCGGAAGCCGCTCGCTTGAAAGATGTTCCCTCTACCGATGAGATTAAGAAACCTACAAAACTAATTCAAGACTTCTTTTCAGAGTACACCGAAGCGACCGTTTGTCTTTCAGAATGTAAGAGCCAAGACAAAGCCATAAGGGAACTATTTATCCTTGCAGAGACAGGTACTGAAGACGTCGGGCATCTGATTGAAAAGCAGGAGAGAAAAGGTCGCACAGTTCTTAACAAAGATTTGCTGGAATCCGCCCATCCAGACATTTATTCAAAGTACATTTCTTCAGAAGTCAGTATCTCCGGAAGAGTAAGTTTTGTGAAAGTGGATGTTCTGGAGATTTCCATGAGGCTTCTTGGCGACGGCGCTGATGAATTTATGCAGGATCTACGTAATGCAATCGAACTGGTTGCGACTGGAGTCGAACCTGTCGACCATCTTCAGGACTACAGTCTCCGACTGGCTGAGTTCACGACAGCTGCAGAGTGGCACCAAGAAATAGCCCTCGCGAATATAAAGGCCTTTTGTGGAACAGCATCAGAGATTGAGGGGATTCTCAAATGGGCTCGAGTCAAGAATACGAAAGAGGTGTTTAACGAGAAACTCTTCAAAGAAGAGCAACCTGAACTATACGCAAAGTTTTCTTCAACCGGCGATGACGTCGTCGCACATAAAGTTAAGATGACCAAGGCGAATCCGAAAAAAGAGAAATAATCTTGCAAGATCAGGAACTTGCAGTGATGCTTCGAATTATTGCAAAAGAACATCACCCAGGCTCCAGCCCTGAATTAGAGCAATTCCTAATCGCTCGAAACATTCGTCGGATGTTTCATTTTACATCAGTTGATAATCTCGAATCTATTTTCGAACATGGAATCCTCGGAATCAATGAGTTAATTGCGCGAGATCTCAACTTTACAATCAGTGACTACGCGCGAGATGAACCAATAGATAATGGTATTTGTTTTTCAATCACTCAACCAAATGAATACATGTTGCTGCACAAAATACAGAATGGTCGAAAACTGGTTTTGTTGGAGTTGAATAATCCATTAGAAATTCTTAAGAATCACCTCTTTATTGCATCCCCAGGAAATTTTGGTAGCTTGAAAGTAAAAGATTATTTTAAACAATGGCCAGAGTTGTTCACTGGTGGAGAAGGTTTATGGAATCTGTTCAGCAACATCAACTTGAGAGAAAAATACAAATTAACGTTGGATCAGCCCACAGATCCCCGATCAGAAATCATTCTTCTGGAGCCGTTAGACTCACGTTTCGTAAATCGGCTTATTTTTCCTCCAGATTTGGAGTATGCAGCTCAAGAAAGAATCCGCGCATTAATCCCAAAGTTACCCAAAGGAATTGAAATCGTTTCGCAGAGCCAAGAGTTATTCAAGCCTTTGAATTGGAAGGACAAGGAAGTAAGCCGAGCGTATTCTGAAAGAACTTGGAATCCTGACTGGACTTAGTTCTTCATTTTGAAATCGGAGCGACAGCTCCGGCAGGCCCAATGGACCCGCGTTCGGCTAACCGAACAGCTCGTCGGGATATCCCGACAGTTAGGACCATGACGCCTGGATCACGCTCAACCGCATGGCTATCATACGAACATCTGTTCGAATTCTATGTTACTCTGCGCTTCCCCCAAAAACTCCGCCCCGAGCACAACCCCCGGCCGAAGCGAAGATGTCAGTGACGGCCAGTAACTTCTCCACACGTCAGAAGCTCCATTGTCTACAAGAAGGGTAACGGTGAGCACCGAACCAAATAATGAAAAAGCCCAAGAGCGAGAACTCTGGGATCGCATTCGCACGACAGAAGGTGCAGAGCGTGCTGAAGTCTTAGATGAACTCAGCCACATTGCATACAAGAGAGATAACTTCATAGAGTGCCTGCATTTAGTAGATACATCTATTGAGATCTACTTTAAGCACGGCGGCTTAGATGTTTATCTCACAGAGTTAATTCATCTCTATCACGGAAAAGTGCA
>Ga0114973_10000686_pt1 | contig 25488 bp, 31 predicted proteins | sample M_140807_MF_Meta_FD_87025 | JGI IMG/M metagenome (GOLD analysis project Ga0114973, IMG submission 87025) | Freshwater microbial communities from Lake Montjoie, Canada to study carbon cycling - M_140807_MF_MetaG | ecosystem: Environmental > Aquatic > Freshwater > Lake | place: Lake Montjoie...
ATAATAAGCTAACAATAATCTTCCAGTATCAAAATTAGTAAATATATAGTTATCATTTACTTTGTAAGTACCTAAAGCATCATTAGTTGATAAAGATGTATTACCAGCTATATTAGCAAAGTTAAAAGATACATTACTTGCATTATTAAAGTTAAAAGCTGGATTACCATTAGCATCTGTATAAATAGGCATATCTAATACCTGTGTTTGACCAGCAGATGTTGGAGCTGTAAATAAAGGATGAAAAGTTCCTGTAGTTTCTCTCATTGGAAACTGTATTCCGGCAGAAGTTAAACCAGCTAATTGAATTCTTTCATAATAATTACAAGGTAAAGCACCTTTGTTATTTTTTACATTAATTATTGTAATAAGAGGTTTTAATTGATTAGGAGCTTTAATAAAGTCTAAACAATCTCCTATCCAGGTAATTAAATCAATTTCATTAAAATCAGCTTGAGTATAATCAGCATCTGCGATTAACTTATCTATAATTTGATAACTGCTTATATATTTATCTCCTACCATATTCCTCGAAATTTAAATTTTTATTTTTTTTTAAAGCTTTTGGTAAAGCTCTTCCTATATCTCTACTAACTTTAAATCTGTATAAAGCTTTGTTTTTAAAAGGTAATTTTTTAATCCATTTAAACTTAAATAAATATCCATCTGAATGTTCATTAAAATTTAATACTTGTTTACCTAATTCTTTAGTTTTTTTCCAATCTATAATTGTATATTTTAATTTACCGTTTTTATCTATCTTAGGCTCATGCTTGTATTTCATGATTTTTATTTCTCCTGCTCTACCTATTTTTAATGACCTGTTTTCATAAATTACTGCTAATAATCTAGCGGTATAATATTTCTTTAATACCTGACTAAATTGAGTTCTAGTTAATTTATAACTACCTTTTTGAACTACATTTTCTTTATAGAATTTATAAGCGTCAAAAACTCCTTTATCAGTATGTACTTTATGAACTCTCTTATCCATTTACTCTATTAGGTTCAAAGTTAGGTTTAGCATCATTACTTAAATCCATAAATGCTTGACCAGTTTCATTTAAATAATTTTTAATTACTATATCTTTAATAGCATTTACCATACTATGTTTAATAGGGAAAGCACTATCTTTAGAATAGCATTTATCATCTCCACAAGCAAAATTAGCTAACAATTCAGGATCTTCAAATACAGCTGATACAGTTATTTTCTTTAATAATATTAAACTTTTACTAATAAAAAATATATAACCGTTATCTAAATAAGCAAATATTTGATTAGTATTAAATCTATTAAAAGATACAAATGGTACTCTAGCAATAGGGATTAAACTAAATGGTTTAGACTTTAAATCTACTGGACCTATTCTAGTTAATAATTGACTATGACTAGTTTCTATAATAGAAGGTATTTTAACTTTAGTTCTAAATGTATAACAACCACTGTTAATTACACAACTATCTGCAGAGTCTACTTTAATAACATCAGTAACTAATCTTTGTACAATATTAGTATCTGGTACATAGCTTTTATTAGAATCTTGTCTAATTAAAAAAGATCTTGCGTTTTTAATATGAAATTCTATTAGTCTAGTACTAATAGGATCATTACTATTAGATTTAGCTCTAATAGTATTCATACAAGCAAAAGTTAATTCATTTAAAGATGGTGTAATTTCTCCGTTCATTATTTCAGAATTTTAAAGATAAAATATACAATTGACAAAGATAATAAAAAACTTAATATTACAATAGTCCAAGTAATTTTATTTTTGTACTTTAAATGTTTTAATTCTAATTCTTTAATCTTATTTTGTTGTATAAATACTTCAGGACATTTACTAGCTACAGTTAATCTGATAGTATCACGTTTATAAATAGTATCTTTTGGTAATTTATAAGTTCCTTTACCTGTATTTTTATTTACTTTAATATCTATATTTTCATCTTTAAAAAAGATAGTATCATGTATAATAGTACTAACTATAGTACCATCTTTAGGTTGTACAAATACTGTATCTGTTTGAAATATAACAACATCCTGGTATTTTATAGCAAAATATTCAGGATACTTTTCAGTTAAATGTTCTATAGATTCTTTAACTCCTACTTTTTTAACAGCTGTCTCCAGTTTCTTGATTGGACTGCATGATACTAGGACCAGTAATAGTATTATTAATTTCTTCATCTTCTTCTTTTATTATTGTTAAACCTTCATTTGCTATAGCTCCCACAGCTATAATTATTAAACCTGTCCATTTATAATCTGTAATTACAAAAGTTGCTCCAATAGCACCGGAGAAAGCTTTAATTAATCTTAATATAATTTGAACAGTTTTAAAGTTTTTTCTTTTTATTTTCATATAATAGGATATTTGTAATTATTATCAAGTATAGTTTGATCATATTTTATGATTTCTTGTAAATCTTTAATTGACTTACCAAATGTTTTTTGAAAATGAGGATTATCAGTTTTAGGTTTATTCCAATTTCCTCCCCAAGTCCAGCCATATTTAATAAAAATATTTACTATTTCTCGCCAATCAGAAACATGATCTCCATCAAAATCTTTTAAAGTATCCCAAGATACTTCTTTAATACCATCACCATTAAAGTCCCCAAGTAAAACAATATCTACTGCTAAACCAAAATTATGGTAAGATTCTAATCCTTTGGCCCAAGTAACTATTTTACCTGGTTTAGTTCTTCCTTGAGCATATAACTCATCTTGTTCAGCTTTAGTTCTAAGTACATAAGAAAATCTGCAACCTGATTTTTGTCCTAATACAGAACATATTTCATTATAAATCTGAAATAATTCTTTCCTTAATTTAGGATGAGAAGTATTTATTCTATTAAGTGTTACTTGATCCATAGTTTCTTTTTAATTAGTTTATAGTCATTTAAATAAGTTCTACTTCTTTAAAGCATTCAAATCTGCCTCCAAATTCTAATTTAGGAATATATTTAAATTGTTTATTGTAATTTTTTAATTTATTTTCATATTTGAAAATGGTTTCAGCATCTCCAGAAATAGAATATAAAATTTTATAATTATATGGAAGTAAATATTTATTATTAAACCTTTGATTTATAGTAGAGTAAGTTCTTCCTATTTTAATAAATGTTTCAAATTCATTAAAACATTTAATTATGTATATTTTAAAAGAGTCAAAATTTTTAGATTTTAATGCTGATTGTTTCCAATTAGTAATTGTCCAACCTATTGGATTCTCTTCATGATATTTTTTTATTTTATTTAATCCACATTTTTTACATTCGGAACCCGATAAATGAGTATCTGGAACTTGATTAAATTTACCATGTAAAGGACATATTATAATTACATTTTTTCTTGCAGTTAAATAATTTACTTGAGAATAATTATATTTATAATTATGTATTTGATTAGCTTTATTTATAAAATTCTCTAACGATGTTTTACATTGATTACTTCTTAATTCATAGCTACATATAGGACAACCAGTTGGTTTATTTTTATGTAGATGATTATTAGGTTTTGGATAAAAATAAGTATTATGCTTTTTACATAATATTTTTATATTAGTAAAACTATTTATATAATTTACTTCATCGTAGTTATATTGATTACCATGTATATCAATAGCTTTTTTAATAAACTCTTCTTTAGTTATTTTTTTCATTTTTTATTAATATATACTTATGCCAAATTTCAAAATTTATAGTATAAATTAACATATACACTAGATAATTTATTAACAAAGATAAATAAAAATTATTAAATACAAAAATAATAGGATTTAATAACCCAAAAGTTATTAAACAAGTTAGTTGAATAGAATTACAAGTATGCCATAAATCTGTAAATCTTACCAATATAGTAGAACTATATGGGAATTTCTCTTTGTATTTAGGTTTATATATCCATAAATAATACCAGTATTTTTTATTGTTAAAAACTAATTGATTATTTATTAATAACCATTTATTTTTCCAACTATAATAAGGATTAAGCCATTTATATAGTTTTAATTTTCTAACATTAGACCAACTTTTAACAATCTTCCAATTAGAAGAATTACTAAAAACACTTGTTGGAAAATGGCTACTAATAGTATCCATTATAGCATCAGATGTGCTTGCTAATAAAATTAAAAATATATTTAATGCTATCATTTTTTATTTCTATTTTTCTTATACCAACTAATCATTGTTAAAGCAGCTGTAATTGTTATTGCTAGCTTACTAAGTCCGTCTAACCAATGTATAATTTCTATAGGTAAATCTGGAAAACTAGTAATAGTTAAATGATTAAATCCATAAATTGCTAAAGTTGATATGAATCCTAGTATAGGGTAATCTGCTAGTAGATTGTGATGCTCTGTCATATTAACTTTCATTTTGATTTAATATTATTAGTGCTAATCCACATACTCCACTTATTGCTAAAATACTTAGTGGACCTGTGTGGTTGAATACTTCATTAAGTGAAGCTCCTAAAATTGTACCTATAAAGGCATTTGACCATTTAATTATTGTTTTCATTCTATACTATTTAAGCAATGTTTTTCTGTTAATATAAATACTAAAATTTTTCCCGCTAAAGTTAAAGTATTATTTTTAATATTCCAACCTAAAACTGCACTAATTGTTTCTTCTATATTACCAAATTTATATCCATTAGATTTTATAAATGTTTTATTAAATAAAGCTCTAAAATGTCTATTACCAAATTTATCTATATCTATAGCAGCAGATCTCCAATATCCTTTTATTGATGTATTTTTATCAAATAGTACAACAAAAAAGTTAATCCATTCTATTAAAACTAATAGAACTATTGTTAATTGAAATAAAAATAGACCTAGGAATTCCATTTTAATAGTTTTCTGATATATATGTACTAATATCTAAATGTAGTCTATCATATAAAGTACGACTTAAAGATGACTGTACTTTTTCAAGTTCTTTTAATCCACTAAGCCAGTTACCAGTTACTACTTCATTTCTAGTAGGTCCTAAAATAGTGTATATAACATCATATTGAGATTGATTAATACTACCATTAAGTTTCATTATTCTTAGTTCAGCACAAATTCTTAAATGATAATCTTGACCATCTTTTTGTCTTTTAAGATATAAAATATACTCAGCATCTATTTGTTCTTGTATTAAATCTTGTTGAGTAGATCCTTCAACAAATTCACCATTAACTACTATAGGTATTTTTAAAGATTGAAATAAAGTTACTTCTTCATTTGTTTTTAAAAAATAAAAATAGTTACCATCAAAGTGCTGTTGTTTATACGTTTCAGGTATAAACTCAGGACTACCGTTTATATTATTTACTGTTATCATATTTCTTGATATTTAATCCATGAACCATCAAAAATAGTACTTGTCCCACCTACACCTACGCCAAATTGAAAGTTTATAGCATTAGTATTTGCGCCTACAACAATTTTACCAAAAACATAAGTAGAATAAGTAGTAGCATTACCAAATGATTGACCTGTTAATGATTGACTTGTAGTATAAGCTGTTGCAAAAGTACCTCCTGTACTTGCTCCTATTACATTTAATTGAATACTATTACTAGTAGTAACTATTCCAAATTTTGTACCTCCAACAGTAGTGTTTGAAAATATTAAAAAACCCCAAAACTCATAACTTTTATTTGCTGTTGGTGTTATAGTTAATCCTGTTATTGTAGAACCTGAAGTAGACGTAGTTGTTACATTTGCTCCACTAACTCTTATTGTATTTACATTACCGCTTGATGGAGCAGCCCATGTTCCATCTGCTCTTAAAAAATTTGTTGTACCACCACCTGAACTAGGAGTTAATCCTTTTAATGATGATGTAAAAGTATCTAATAAAGCTGTAGCTTGAGTAGCTGTAAGATCTTCAACATTACCAGTTGATGCTGTAGTTCTTCCTTTAAATGTAGCTGTAGCTATTTGAGCTAACATAGCATTAGTTACTTTATTATTACCAATAGCAGTTGAGATACTTGTAGCTCCAGATCCTGTTACATCTCCAGTAAGAGTAATAGATTGATTACCAGTAATATATGTACTATTATCATAAGATATACTAGTTCCTGATGCTTTAATAAATCCTGTTCCATTTAAAGCATCTTGTTTACCATTAAAAACATCATATTGTGCTTTACTTATAAGACCAGCAGTAACACCAGTAGCATTAGCTAATGGAATATTTAATGTATGTATAGAAGTTGCTGAACTCCAATTAGGTGTTGTTCCTGTAGTTCCAGGTGTAGCAAATGTTTGTACTTGAGCAGTTAATCCGTTTAATGAAGTTAAACCTGCTGAAAAAGTGGTTATAATTTGAGCTAAATGATTATCTTCTGTATAAAAAGTAACTGTTCTATTACCGCTAGTATCTACATAAACTTTAATTACAAGTCTGTCTGTAATTGTTAAAGTTGTTAATGGAACAGAAATAGATGTTGTATATAAATCTATAGTAGTTCCATTTGTAATACTTTCTGGTGTTGCACTATTAGAAGCAATAGATGTAAATGTAGTAGTTGCTGTGTCATATTTTAATAACTCAACATAAAATTTAGGAGCTCCATTATTGTTATTAACTCCAAAGTAAAAATTAATATCCCATGCACCAGCAGGAATACTTAATAATGAAGGATCATTTGCATTTGTAGCAAATGCAGCTATTAATTCAAATCCTGTTGTATTTGTTAATGTAAAATTAGTTCCTGCACCATTAATAGGTGTTTTACTCATTTGTCTATATCCTGTAATAGTAGGACTTGGATTAGTAGAACCATTTAAATAATAAGAAACAGAAGATCCGCCACCACTTGTTGTTGGAAATGTGGCTAAAGAACCATCTCCTCTAATATATTGACTAGATGTTCCTGCCCCTCTTACATCTATATCACCACTTGAAGTAATTGGAGTATTTGTTACAGTAAAAGCAGCAGGCATAGTTAATCCAACACTTGTAACAGCAGATGTTAAATATGTATTATTATCAAGAATAAAAGAACCAGCAGCATCCATTTTAACAAATGGAGTACCTGAAGTCCATGTAGGATAATTTAATCCAGCCCAAGTACCAACTGAAGGTATAAGATTATCTACATATTCTTTATCTACAAGACTTCTATTAGTATAATCTCCAGATAAATCTGAAGAATATTCCATTAAAGAATCTATATAGATTGGTCTTAAATCATAAGGACTATTAGGTTGTCTAGCTGCAAGATAACCTTCTTGCCAGTTTAACTCATAACCTACTGAACAATATAAAGATATACCATAATAACCTGCATGAGCAGATACATTACCTTTACCAATACTTTGAAAATTTATATTACCAAATGATATTCTTCCTGGAGCTTCTAAAATTCCATCATTTCTAAAATTCCACTGATTATTCCATTCAGGACCACTGTTACCATCAGCTCCTCGATAACTTTGAATATAAGATCCATTAGAATCTGTCCAAATATAATTATCTTGACTTGAGTTAATATCTGCTTGCCATACAGTATCTATACCATGAAACCATAATCCAGCCCAATCACTACTCTTAATATCTATATTATTAGTACCAGCATTTAATGCATTATTTGGAAATACTACTGTAGCATCAGATTTAAATTCCCAATTATTATAAGAAGTACCATTATTTGTAGTTAAATAAATTCCTCCACTATTAGTATCTACAGAAGCTAATTGTACATAAGAACCTGCTGCAGCTTGTGTATCACTAGGTAAATTTAACCAAGTAGTACCATCTTGAGGACTCATATAAATACTACCTGTATCTACATTCTTAATCCAAGAACCTTGAAATCTAATATCTCCAGTATCTGCTGGACCTCCACCTCCAGAAGAAGTTATAACATAAGGATCATCTAAAGTACCTTGACCAGTAATTGTAATATTATTACCTTCTTCAATATATCCATTAATAGATTTATTTTTAATATAATCTACTGCATCAATGTCTGTTTGTGTCCAATTAGATTGAACTTGTCTGGAAACTACATAGATTCCAGAACTTCCCACCCACCCTCCAGAATCATTTGATGGTAAGATGCCTGTATCATAATAACCATATTCTCTAAAACAATCATGGCAATAATCTTGCAAATACTGAAATATAATATCAGCTTGTTCTATTGATATACAGTTATTATCTGCTTGTGATTCATAAACTACTTCTTCTTGGATAACTACGCTATCTACTGTAATTTCAGGTATTAAAACTAGACTTGTGTTATACTCCATCATTGTTTTAAACAATGAATTAGCATAAGCTAGTTTTTCTAATTTATCTTCGCAGTTTTTACCTAACTCTAAAGCTTCATTATATAAAGCAGTTTTATCAGCTAAACAACATCCGAGTACTTGTAGTCTTACCTGTAAATCTTTATATGTGATTTCTGAAGGTAGCATATTTAATAATGTCTAGGAATATCTATATTAAAATATTGTATATTGATAACAGGAGTTCCTGAAACAGCTATACATTTAAATCTTTCAATGTTAGTTGTACCGTAAATTTCTATAGTAGTACCAGCTACTCCTACTAAACCTTCAGTAGAAGTTGGAGTTGAACCATCTAACCAATAACTGATATTAGCTGTACTAATAGATATTTTACAATAATTAACTTCTTGTGTAGTAGGTATTGTTAAAGTTGATAGGGCTGAAACTGTAATAGTTTGTTTACCTATAGCTACACCTTTATTGTAAATAGAGGCATAAATTTTATTTAGGACTGTTAAGCCTTGATTTGATATATTCATTTTTTTAGTTTTTAAGTTGCTAAACCATTTATAAAAATTGTCATTGTATATTCAGTGTTTGCAGTTAAAACACCTGGTATTGTTATAGAGCCACCACCTCCACCGGTTACTGAAATTGTAGAACTACCATTGATGACTGCAGCACTGTATAATCTTAAAGAGTTTTTTGAAAAATAAAAAAGACCTTCTACTTGACCTACTTTAGTACTACTAGCTAAATTGTAATTATTTAGACTTGCACTTGTTTCAGTATCTATTAATATAGTGCAAGGTATAAAACCAGCTTTTGTAATATCTGATAAATTTAAACCTACCATAGGGTACATCCATATTAATGAATTATCTATTGTAGTTCCTTGAAGAGTACCATTTTCAGTTGTAGTTCCAGATACAGTAACTCCTGTGCTTAAAGCTTGAAAATTTAAAGTTCCTGAATTATTAGTTTTTACAACTGATCTTAAAATACCTTTTACATGAATTGTATTATCTTTATTTTTTTTATATTGCAATCTTGCAGAATTTGCTGTACTAGCAGTAAAACCACCAGTTGCGTTATAAGCATACATATAAAAAGTTCTAGCATCAGCTCCAAGAGTATAAGTACCAGTCATTGTAGCCCAGTCTGGTTCTAAAGTGTATCTACCATTAGTTCCTGTGTCAGAACCATCAAAAGGATAATTAGAATCATCAAATGGTATATATTTCCAACTATCAGCATAATTTACACTTAGATTATAAGTATTTGTACTTGGTTCAGTAATAGTTATACTATCATCTACAGATGTTATTGTTTGAGGATCACCAGCAGGTCCGGTAGCTCCAGTATCACCTGTATCACCTTTTGGACCCATAATAGTAGTTACTATATTCCATTGAGAACCATCCCAACTATAAACATCACCAGTAGTATTATCAAGATATAAATCTCCAATAGTAGTACCAGTAACTTCTCCTCTAGGATCTCCTGAACCATTTATCCAAATATTACCATCAGCACCATTTGCACCATTGTTACCATTAGCACCTTTTAAACTAAAACCTTGATATATCCATCCTTCATCATATAGCCAAACTTGACCATTAGTTTCATTAATATAGTAATCACCATTATTAGCACTGCCAGAAGTAGGATTTCCAGTATCTGTAGTCCATACAGTACCATCTACACCTTCTCTACCGTTAGTCCCATTTGTACCATTATTTCCATTTGTTCCACAAGTATCAAACCATAAGCCATCAAAAACAGAAGCATTAATAGGACTTATTGGTGTAGTAGAAGTTTTTATAGCTTTCCAACATTGAGTAGGTTCATCTTCATATAAAGCAAAATCAGTTCCAGATGAATCAGTTGCAGTAGCTACATAAATATATGAACTATCTCCATCTAAACCTGAGCTACCTGTAGGTAAAGTATTTATTGTATTTGAGCAATCTATGCACATATTATTTTTAGTTTTTTAAATTATCGACAATTGCAATTTTCAACATCATATTCTGATACTAAAGTTTGCAAATTTTCTAAAGCATTTTTAATTTTAATTGTTGATGTACCACATTCACTCATGTATAATAAACCGTTAAACATAGTTGAGAGTTTAATAGCTTCTAAAATATTTTCATTTATATCACTATTACAATCATCACAGTTCATTTGAAATTTAACTGAATCAGCTAAAATCTTTTTAATTTGACAATTTAATGTACATGAAAATAATAATGTTTTTGTTACATGAATGTAAGTAGTAGTATCAGTAGTTAGTTTATATGTTATTGTATATAAACCATCTTCTATTGTTGTAGTGTAACCTAAATCTTCAGCTGTAATTTGCCAAATTAATTCAGTGTTAGTAGTAGGAAAAGTATCCCAAACATCTATTGTAACCTGTGTATCATCAGGTTTAGTAATAATTAAAACAGCTGCTACAATATCTTCTAGCTCTGTATTAGGAGCTCCCCAACCATTTGGGTTAGTAACAGAATCATAAGCTCCTGTGCTTTCTTTAAATAAAATAGAATCACAAGAAGGTGCTGGTTTATAACAAAAATTTAAAGCTAATGCCATTGTTTTATATATTAAAAAAGGCCACAGCTATTTTCAAACTGTAGCCTTTTTAGTTAAAGTTAATTTATTAATTATACCCAAGCACTACCTGAAGGGAATAAATCTGGATTAGTTCCATTAATTGTCAATGTTTCTAAAACTGGAATTACACCTCCTGAACCTGTAAATGCTGTACTAGTACCAGTTGCACCTGCGATAGTTAAAGATTTTTCCATCTTTTGACCTCCGATGATGTTGTTAGTAGTAACATCATAGTAGTTGATTGTAATTAAATTCCAACCTTGTGATGTTCCTAAGTAGTTTAAAGAGTTTTTACGTCTTGCTAAAGGCATCTCTGGTTGAATTACATAGTAAGCACCTTCGTTACCAACCATGAAAGATTCTATCCACTGAATTGCTTCTGACATACCTGAACCTTCACTTGCTGCAACAGATAAAGTTGAAGTAGTTGATCCCATGTTAAATAATTCTACAGCAAAACGGATTTTGTAAAATCTAAAAGTAATATCATTGTAAGTACGAGGTTGTCCTGTTAATTTAAGACCCCAAGGAGTTGAACCAGTTAAAGTAGCTACACCAGCTGATCCTGCAGTAGTTCCTTCAAACACTATACAAGATTCTCCTGTCCAAGGTAAATCTAAAGTAAAACTAGCAGCAGCAGAAACTGCACCTACAGCTTTATATTTTACAGCTGTAGAATCTCCTACTAAAGTTGTTACAGCAATTGCTACTGGAGTACCACTTCCATTACCATTCCATACACTTAAAGTAGTAGGTTTAATAGTTGGTAACAATGTAACTGTTACTGTAGTAGTACCTGTAGCAGTTGCTTGAGTACCTGCATTAATAGCAGCAGCTAAAAGAGTTCCATTATTTGTAGCACTTGTTGCCATTGTAATACTATAAATAGTGCTACCAATAATTAAAGTACAAGTTCCAGATGTATCTGAAGGTGCTGAAAAACTAAATGAACTACCATTAGTTGATGGCATACTAATTACATCACCATCAGCAATAGTTCCAGTTGAAGCTGCTCCAGTAGCAGTAACAAAAGCAACTGTTTTAGAACCTTTTGATAATTTAATAGCTGTACTAGTACCGGTAAAAGCAGCTACAGAAGTTGTAGTAGCTACACGTTCTACTTTATAATAAGGATCAGCCATTTTAGCTACACCATTATAAATACTTAAAGCTAAACCTGCAGCAACATCAGCTGTAGAATCAGAAGTTGTACATTTGTAATCAAATGTTTTCTTCATCTCACGGGCACCAAAAGTTAAAAACTCTCCTTGAAGAACTACTGCACCATAGTAAGTAGTATCTACACCGCCTGCTGGTAAACTTCCACTTGTTCCATTTGAACCAATATAAGATACTTGCTCATTAGCAGCAACAAATGGTTTAGAACTAATACTTGTAATATTAGCTGCTTTAATTGTGTTTTTGATAAGTGGTTTATCAGAACCTTGACCTTGTACTACACAGAATTCAGAAACACCTGAAAGTGTAGAAACACGCTTACCATTAGTAGCAGTAATTACTACTGTACCATCAGCCATATTAGATGGCTCTACTTGAGTGTCCACAGCTGGTACACCAGTACCTACTGAGGCTGTTTTTCCTAGGATTAAATTCCTAACATTTCTTTGATTTGTCATTTATTGTTGATTTAATTGTTAATATAAAAAAATTTAATTTGTTTCTAATTGTATTTGATTTACTAATTTTTGTTGTTCATCATTTGATTTATAAATCATCATGATAGTTTTTTCTAGTAGTTCTTGATGTACATGATCACTTAACTCACTTACTTGATTTGTTAAATTATTTTGTAAATCTATTGGTATAGGTTTACGAATATATCTTACATGATATTCTTTAACAGTAAAAGTACCATCAGTAATTAATTCATGTTTTAATCCAGTTACTCTTACTCTAAATACCCATTCAATAGAAGGTCTATTAAAAGGATCTAAAAGTAATTGTTCTAATTCCACATGTTTAATATCTTTTACTTGTACACGTTGATTATTCTTACAAGAGTCAGAAGATTTTGTTATTACATATTCTAAAACAGGTAGCCAAAATACATCTGAAAAATCTGTAGGATCAACCAATTGAGTATTAGGTAAAGTACAAAAAACACCATTTGGAAAATTCAAAGAACTAGTTGCGCTAGGAGTTATTTTTTTAATAGTTACAAGTTCTCCTAAATCTTGTACTCTTTTTTCTGTTTCTTCAAATCCTTCTCTAGATTTATTAGAGGGATTATATCTATCTAGTACTAAAGCTTCTTGAGCTATAGTTGCAAATTTTTCTATTTCAGAAGGTTTATAACCAGGTCCACTTAATGTAGATATTTTGTCGGCTTCTAAATAAAAACGTGTCAAAAATTCTTGTTTAGTCATTAGTTTTTATTTTTTGAGCATTAATCCTGTTTATAGTCCAAGGTTTACCTTTTTTACTTTCAGAAATTTTTTTTCTGGTGTCCAAAGATAATGTTTTATTTTTATGCACCAAACTTAATTTTTCTTTATGGCTATCAGATAATTTACGATTTATATGTTTTTTACCTTTATTAGATAATCCAATTTTTTTCTTAGTTTCTTCTGAATGTTTGTATCCTTCTCTAGCTGAGAGTCTATTCATAATAGCTTCAACAGTTTGTGGTTTATCTTTTTTAGAAATACTTACATTTAATTTATGTTCTTCGGTTAAACATCTCCCAATTAATTTATTAGATATTTTTTCTTTAGTTTCTTTTGAATGTGATAATCCTAAATTACTTTCAGCTATTTTTCTAATATTATATTTTGGTTTTAAAATATCTATATAAAATTGTTCTCTAATAATTAAATTATTAAAATCGCTTACTACTTCAACTATTTCAAAAATAAAATTCTCTTTCCCGTACTTATTAAAAGCTTTCTGAAGATAATTATTTTTATGTAGATTTTTTTTAAGTTCTCTAGTATGTATAGACCATCTTCTAGACATATTTTTAGAACTCCCTATATAAATATAATTATTCTCTTTATTTAAAATTTTATAAATACCAGAAAGAGAATTAATTGTTTTTGTCATAGTTTATATTTTTGCTTTAATAAAAGCTAACTCTTTTGTATTTTCTGGTGATGATAAATAAGTAACTAGTTCTTCTTTATTTCCAATAGTTTTACCACCTTCAATACCGTACTCTTTACCTACTTTAACAATCACTTTTTTATCAATAGCTTTATTGATAATTAGTTTAATATCAAAATCTGAATCAGTTGCTAATTCTAAAAACTTAGTCGGGTTATTTTCAGCTAATTTATAAGCTTCAGCAAACAACCAATCTGGAGATGCATTAGTTGGTACTACCATACCTGATACAGTTAATAATCCAGTTAACTTATCTACAGATCCTTTATAATCAGCTAATTTAATAATAGCTTCCATTCTAGTTGCTGTAGTTTTAGCTTTTTCTTGAACTACTTCTTCATTATCTACTAACGCCCAACGATAGGTTGGTAAATCAAATTTCAATCTATCATTTGGAGCAATTATTTTTTTATTGGATTTTAAAACACAATAATCAATAAATTCCCAAGGATTTTGTAAGTTTAAAATTTTAACTCCTTTATCAAGATTTACTCTATGCTTATAAAAAATATTTGATTCTTTATTATTTACATTCAAGTCTTCCATTTTTACTGAAAGCTCTTTTGCTAACGACTCTTTTTCTGATGGATTTAATTCTTCTAAAGGATCAACTAAAATCATATTTCCACCTAATTTAAATGGAGTTACAATATTAGCATGAGCTCCTGTAAACATAAAAGCACCATCATGATTTCCTTTTAACCAACCTCCCTCACGTTTGATTGGTACTACTGAAATTTTTTTAGTTCTTAAATTTGAATAACTCATATTTTTATTATTTGTATAATTTGTACCTAGAAATTAATCTAGGTACAAATATATAACTTTATTTTATTACGCCAAAATATTTGGAATAAGTTGTAAACATGATGTAGGATTTTTGATCATAACACCACAAATACTCATTCTATGTACAGCATAAGCATCAACTGAATTAGCTGCATATTGAGGAGCTTTATTACCTAATTGATAAGGATCACGCAAACCAGGGATAAATCTGGTAATATCTTCCATACCTTTCTTAAATACCTTACGGATATTAGGCTCACCATTAGAAGTACCTACGTCTAAGATGTCATATCTGTAAGACTCAGCAGGACCACCATTTGGATGTAATACTTTATTACGAACTACATTATCATAAAGAGGTTCGTGCATAACTGTAATCTCAATACCATTTGGACCAATGTATTCTAAGAACTGACCTTTGAAAGTAAGCTTGTTACCAGAGATTGAAATACGGTTGTTATCTACAACTCTAGAAATAGCTTGATCATTTGAACCTGAAGGAACAACTCTTACATAACCATAAGCTTTGTTTTCAAGAGCTTTAGAAAACTCAACCATACCATATTCACCAGTTCTCAAGATAAACTTACGTTTGTCCATTGGTAATTTGTTTACTGATAGACCTAACAATGTGTAAGTTAACCAGTCAATATCAAGTTTGTTAAAGTACTCAATATTAGAAGGATTCATTTGAGAACGGATACCAGCTCCTTGTTCAATTGTAAATCCTGAAGTATCTTTATTAAGATAAGTATTTTGCTCTGTCTTGTTTGGAGTAGCAAACATATAATATCTGTTTTTCATTTGACGGAAACGAGCTTCCATCTCAAAATCAGCATATTGCATCCAAGTAGTATATGTTTTACCATCTGTACCCATAAAGTCAAATGCCAATGGCTTATCAATCATGTTACCTGGACGAGTATCTTCCAATCTCATATAAGTAAATGAATTTTGCATTGTCATTGGAGTTACATAATTCATACCTCCACCTTTGTTTGACATTGTACGAGCTACTGGACTCCATTCTTTAGAGAAACGCTTACCAGCTTGAATTTCTTCAAATGGGATAAATAATGCAGTATCACCTGTTAAAAGTTCACACTCATAAACCCAATTAGTTCCATCAGAAACTGGATCAGATTTAATTTGAATAGGATACAATTCATTTTTTTCACCAACGATTAATTCAGTGTCATAAAAATATTGCTCTGGGAATACCAAGTAAAAACGTGAAACTCCTACACCTACTTTATCAGTTGCTGATACAGCAGATCCTGTAGCTGTTAAACGAGCTTCAATTAAAGGAACATTCTTTTCAGAAGCACCTTGAAGTTTCCATTGAAATGGGGTATCATCATCTAGATACAAAGCTGGAAATTGATTTAGATAAGTATCCAAATCCATACCATGAGTCATGGTAAATAGTTGGGAAATTAAATTGCTCGCTTTTTGAGGTTGGATCATACCTAAATAACCTAAGTTATTTTCAGTTACCAAGCCACCAAAACTTTGGGCGTCCCTAATTTGTAAATTTGAAATTTTTGACATGTTTTATTAATTAATTGTTTTAAAGTTTATAATGCGTTTAATATATCTTTAGATAATCCAGAAGCTCCTGCTTTAGCTGGTAATCCATTTTGTCTAGCCTCTACAGCTCTTCTAGCTGTTTTTTCAAATTCAGAGATTGCTTTAGTTTTACCTTTAGCTTCTACTGCTTTAAAAAGATCATAGTTTTTTTCAAATACACCTTTCATTACTAAATAATTCAAAGTTTTTTCAAAGTTAACTGGGTCTTTAGCTCTTACTTCTTGTACTTTAGAAACCGGTGAACCATCTCTAGTAAAACCAATTGGAGTAGTCATTAATTTAAATAACTCACTTTGCTCTTTTTGATTTAACTTAACACCTGGTATAATCTCTTGAGTACTATCAATATCTTTTTTAAGATTTTGAATTTGTTCTTGTCTAGATTTTTCTTCTGCTTCTCTAGCAGCTTTAGACTCAGCTATATAAGCTTCTCTATCTGCTTTAGTTAATTCTTTTAACTCTTCTAAAGCATTTTTAGCTTCTTCTCCTAGCTCATCTAGATCATCTAGTTTGTTTATTTCTTTCTCAATTTTAGCGTCAGTAAACTTAGTTGTAGACCTTAAATATTGAGCATAAACTCTTTTTTGAAGATCTTTATCTTCTAAATCATCTTCTGTAATAGAATCTAATTCAGTTTCATTAGATTGTAGTTCAATTAAATCTCTTAATGGAACTCCATCTTCGTAGTTTTGTATAAGACTTCTTACAGCATCAGGTAAAGAATTTTTATAATCTTCTACACCTTCTACAATTTCTGATCTAATAGCTTCTACTAATTGAGTAGCATCTGTAATTTTATCAGCTTCCAAAGAACTAAATAATCCAGCTTCTTCTTTTACTAGATTTATAATACCACTATAAATTGTGGGTTCTGCATCAGTAGTTGTTGTACTTACCTGATTGTCATCTTCTTTTGTTGTAACCGTCTCTTTAGTATCTGCTTTATTCTCAGGCTCTTCTTCTTCTTCTTTAGCTGTTTCTAAAATTGGAACTTCTTCTAAGTTATCAACTTCAAGCTCACTAAAAGCCTTTGTAAAATCATCTACATTAATCTCTGTATTGTCCAACATAATTTTAAATGTTATACAAATGTCCATGTATGTTTTGACATTTGCAAGGGTTTATATTTATTTTTTAAATTTCTAAATAGCTAATTCAGTATTTTTGAGTACTTAACATTTGGTGCAATAACGCTGCTAAATTATCTACAAGTTTTTCATCTGCATTTAAATCAGTATATCCAAGTAGCTCTAAACATGCGTGTATAGCTTCATGTATAAAAGTTTGTTCTATTTGCAATTGAGTAGTAGGATAATATTTAGTACTTTCTTGTAAAAGTATTTTATTCTCTGTTGCTATCCATAATCCACATGCTTTATGTGTTTTAAACATAGACTTTCTATATTCTACTGTAATAACTTGTCCAAATAAATTAAAACTTTTAGGTATTTGCATTATTTCTTAGGTTTAGCTCTTAATTTAATACGTTCAATTTTTTCTTGTGCTTTTAATTTTTTCTCTTCTAATGCTATTTGTTTATTTTGCATTAACTCTTGAGAATGATTTTGTACCTCGATAGCTCTGATCTTTTTATCTTCTATTTCTTTTTTCATAGATAACTCTTTTTCTTTCAACATTTTATCCATTATTTTATGTCTATCTTGTAAAGCTATTTTATTAGCTTCTGTCATTCGTTTAAGATTAATGTCAGATTGTTTTAAAGCCAGTTCTGCTGTATTATCTATTTCAGGTATATTAGTACCTTCATCTATAGCATAAGCTCTAAGAGTTTCAAGTTCAATTTTATTCTCTCTATCTAACTGTTTATTAATATCTTCTCTATTTAACTTCTCATATTCAAGATCTAATTTAGATTGCTCTATTTGCATTTTAGCTTCAATCTCTTTTTGTTTAGCTTGTTGTTCAGCTTCAAATTGTTGTTGAGCAGCCTCTTGACCTTTTCTAGTTTCTTGTTTTAACTTATGTCTAATAGAGCTCATACTAGCATTAGAAGTAATAGTCAATAATTGATTAACATCTGTTTTACCAGTTTGTATAGCCATCTCCATAGCACGTTTTAAACTTGCTAAAGTTTCTATATCATTAGTACCATCACTGATCATAATACCATAATCAGCTTCTACAAATTCTTCAGGTTCTACACTAAAAATATTCATAGACATATCATCCATAAAATACTGAAATACAGTATTACCAGTTTTTAAACAATATTTACTAGTTTCTAATAAAGCTTTTAATACTCTAAGTTTAATAGAATCATGAGCTTTAAAATACCATTCAGTAATAGTAGCTGAAGCTGCTTGAGCTTCTTGTGTAGTTCCTAATCCAGCATCTGCTGCTATTTGACCCCTTCTTTGAGGAGTTATACCAGTTACTTTATCTACTTGACTTTCAATATATTGCATCATAGATATATGTTGTTCAATATATCTACCTTGTTCTAAATCCATCTCTCTAGCTTGTCCTGATAAATTACCTGCTAGTTTACCGGTAGCTGCTCCTTTTTTACCTTCTTTAAATGAATCTTGTACAGCCCAACCTGTCATAGTTGCATAATACATCCATTTATCAACATCCATACCATCTGGTATAAGAGCTTTATCTACTACTCCAATTTTACCATGACTTTTTAGAAAGCCTAATTCAGTTCTATACATTAGTAAAATAAACAAATATTGATAAGGTTTTACTATATCAACAAATGATTGTACTCTACTAGAGTTAGTATTATAAACAGATCCTACATAACCACTTTGGCAAATAGAAGGATTATTCATCTCTGTAAATTGGATACTTCTAGGTTTAATTTTTACATAAATAGCATTAGCAATTTTTGTACCTTCCCACCATTCATTAATCCATAAAGGCTCCAAATATTCACCTTTAGTTTTATCTGCTTTGTATGTTTCATCTACATAAGTCTTTTGTTGATCACCATTCTCATCTATGTAGTAAAGGACATTAATCTTTCTTTTAGACATCCATACAATCCTCATAACACGGATATTGTTATTACTATCCCAACCTCTGTTAAGTGAGGTATTTAAGTTACTTGTTAAGTTTGTATCTGTGTAATCTAAATAAGTTACTGGCGGACTATAATTAATTAACTGTTGACCAGTAGATGAGTTATACCCACTTCTAGTTTCTAAGTAATCAATATCTTTAGGTAATAACTCTGTGTGGTATCTATCTACTACTTCAGATAATGGTATATACTGTTCTTCTACTACTACATCTGAATCTTCAATCCTATTAGAATGTGGATTAGTTAAAAAGTAAGTCATTAATGGATTACATCTTCTTACTGTAGGCTCTCCATTAAATTCATCAACACAGTAAATTTCTTCACCAGAAATTAATGCATCTTCAAAACCTTTAGCAAACATCTCTCTTAATTCTAATTTTCTAGTAAAATATTCAAGGATATAAGTAGCTGCTAACTCTCTTGTTTCTCTAAATTCTAAAAGACTGTCAAGTTTATCTTGAAGTTGTTTTTGCATTTGTTGCTGAAATTGAGGATCTTCCATCTGTTCAGGTGTAGCCTGTAGAGATTGAGTAAATGCTTCTTCAACTTGAGCTTTTATAATTTCTAGTTTTTGTTGTTGTTTAGATGATATTGCATCTGGGTTAACAACTGCCACATGATAATCTAACTTTCTTTTTAACTCTTCTCCAAGTAAAGACTTTAAGTAAGCATTTACTAATGGATAATTTTTAGGAGTTGCTGGAAAGGTAGCATTTCTGATTGTATTAGGATTTTGTATTTTTTCTATATCATTAACATTAAGAACACCATTAACAAGGTTATAATTAGTTTCTTTATTTAACCTGTTCATTCTAATGTTATCATTATACATTAGTACTAAACCTTCTGCAGAATCTATACAATTTTTAGCCCATTCTTCAGTTTTCTGAGAATCAGGTAATTTTTGTTTAGGCATTGGTTTTAAGCTCGCTGTAAAATTCATATATTTATGGTATTAACTTACAAATTTATTTAAAAATTAATTAAGGGGTTTGATTCTCCAGAATTATTTCTGATTTCTAAATAGCTATTTACATTAAAATGTCTAGTAAAAAACTCATCAATAGGATCTTCTTTAAATCTTTCTTCAACTGGATATTTAGTACGGTCATAATATAATAACATTAAAGCACCTAAAGCAGATACCCTATCAAAGTTACCATCCATGTTCCATAAAATCATCTCTTGAATTGCAGGTAAACATCTAAATGTGTGTACTCTTAATTCTTCTGGCTTTTCTTCATCATTAGTAGATTCTTTTAACCATTGAGCTACTAATCCTCTAGCATAAGCATTTAAAGGTTGACTAGGTGTAAATCCTCTTCTTCTATGTCCAGTTTTTTTACCGTTATCTTGAGTAGCTTCTCTTACAATATTTAGTTCTTCACAGATTAAGTATCCACAGTTCTTGCTGTCAAAATAATCAAAGATACCTTTATTACTATTTTCAATATTTACTTGTGCATTATAGTATAGTAATAGTCTTCTGCAATTTTCATAAAACTCTTTAGCTTCTGGTCTACCTGTATATTCAGCTACTATTTCACCAGTAAATGAATCTGCTACATAGCAAGATCCTAATGAGGTAGTTGTACTTTCATCAAAGTCATAACTATCTATACCAGCTACATATCTACCAAAAGGAGGTTCATCTGTAATCCTTTTTTTATACATAACTATAGCACCTGGCATATTTTTGTTATCTGAATGAGGAAACTTTAATATAGGTGTACTGTCAAAATCTAATTTAAATTCAAACTTTTGGGTTTCTCTATTTAACTCAAATTTACAAATATAATCAGCATCAGCATATATATGTGCTTTAGTAAATATTTCAGCTTCTTGTTCTTTTAGTAATCCAACAGGAAATTGAGTACCAGTAATTCTCATCAACATTTCTGATGGATTTAAAGGTAATTCAGCTTTTCTTCTAACTAGTGCATGTGGGTCAGAACCTGTTGCTACTAGTTTTCTATCTTCCATAATTACATTAGTAGCTGTTTCTATATGACTTTCACCTGTAGCTTCATCATAGGCTCCTGAATAATTAACTGCTGCACTCCAAAAATAACTACAAACTGTATTCTCTCTACCAGCTTCCCATTTATTATTTACTGCATGAATTCTATAAGCTTTAGGATTTCTAAATAGTTCCTCAAAACCAGCACTTGCTGCTCCTGTTGTACCTCCAGTTCCTATACCTAAAATTAAACCAAAAGTTCTTTTACCGTCTTCCATACTAGGTCTAAGAATATTCCAACCAGTACCTAGTTTTCTAAAGTTACCGGCTTCTTCCAAGATAATTAACTTACCACGTTTACCCCTTAATTTATCAATATCATCACCTACAGTAACTCCAATGATTTCAGACTTCCAACCTTTTTCAATCTTTAAACCTTCTGAATCTATTTCTTGATATGAAGATCTTCTATGTAAATCTGTATTTTTAAAATGTCTTCTTTTACCCCAAGGAGTATATGTATCCCTGAAGTCCATAATATCCCAGGCTTTAGTTATAATACCATCACCTGTTAAGAATTCTAGAGAATAAGCAAAAGCAAATGATTTAGATTTTTCTATATGAAAGTAGTTTCTGCATAGCATACTACCAGCTTTAAATGATTTACCTTTACCACGACTTCCACCTAAGAAAGCATGTTCAGCCATTTTTTCAGACTCATCTAAATAATGAAACCAATCATAATCTCCATCCCAAAAATTAGGAAATCCTTCAATCCTTTCAGCTTGTACATTACCTGTAATAACAATATCAGTTGGTGGTAATATTAATCCACTAGGGTCTGATTTAACTTCCTCTGATTTCATGATTGGAGAATAGTTTAAATAATCATAAAAATATCCAGGTATAAAATCTCTACCTGTATGATACCCAAATAAACATCTTTTTCTTTCTTCTTCCCAAAATTTTATCCATTGAGAAGTTCCAGGCAATAACTTGGTGTACACTTTATATTCATCAAAGTGTTGTCTAGCAGCTGTCCATTCATTAATATCTATTATATTCATTTATTATGTATTTTCAAACCAAGATCCTTCTCCTCCACCTCTAGTTCTAGATTCTTTTAGTTTTTGTTCCTTACTTACTTTTTCAATTAGCTTATCTAAAGTTTCTATAATACCAGCACAATCTTTTAATGCACTAGTTACTTCTTTTACTTTATAAACTAAATTTCCTTTAGCGTCTCTTTCTTCATAATCTATACTATCAAAATAACCCATAGTTTTTTCAGCAGCAGATTTAGCTGATTTTAAAAACCTCATGTTAAAAGTATCTTGTAATTCCTCATATTTTTTAATAGCTTCTACTACATCTTTACTAGGAGTATATTTACCTCCAAATAAATCTTTAATAATAGTAACTATTTTAATATCTTGAGGGAAAGCAGCATAAACACTTTTGTAATCTGTAGATAAATACACATAAGCTAATTCTTTAATAGCCAAACCTTTATCTTTAGACTTATCTGAATCCCATATTTTTTTAAATACAGGAATCAGTAAAGCTTCTGTTGTTATAATAGGTTGTTGATTAACTAACTCAAATAATTTCATTAAGCTAGTTCTTCTACACTGTTATTAATTACTACTACATGATGTTCTCTAAATACAGCATATAATACTTTATTATACATAAATCCATCAGGAGTAGCATTTGAGTTAAACATAACTACATCTCCTACTTTAATTTGTGTACAATTTGGACCTACAGCTAAAACTTTGTAGCCTTTAAATTCTTTTTGTTCAAAGTCTGAAGCTTTCATACCATCAGGTAAAGCTATACCAGAAGATAGTACTTTCTCATCTTCTATTTTAGGACTTTCAATAATAATACCATTATTAAATGGTGTAAAAGGGATTAAATTTGTCATATTATCTATTTTTAATTACATTATACATTTGAAAACTGAATAAACTAGCCCAAATAATTAAGAATATCATACACATTGTATTTGTAAATAAATTATGATAATGATCATCTATTTTATACACTATTATAGTGGCTAATATTAAAGTATATAAACTTCTTTCTGTTTTACTAAACCAACTCTTAAAAAAATTTACCATTTGTTTGCTGGACATTTACTATCTGGGTTTCTTGTTTTAGCTTTTAAAGGACAACTACACAAAAGGCAGTAACTAGTAACTTTCATCTTTTTAGGAGTTGAGTTATAATTACATTCAAAACAAGTTTTTAACTTTAATTCTGCAGTTTCTCTTTCTTTACCAGTAACTAAGTTAAACCAACCAGTAGCTATTTCCTTTAAATTAATGTCCATATTTCCACTTTCTAAATAAATTAATAATTTCTAAAGCTTCGTTGTAAGTACTAACTAATAAATTAATTTGAGTACATTCACTTTCTATAGTTAATAAAGCTATAGTACCATCAGGTGATACTTCTTCAGAAGCTGTAAACAAAGTAATACTATCTTTTTCTATATATAAAGTTTCAATAATCTTTTTAGCACTAGTTTCATATTGAGGTTTAAGTTTATCCATTAAATCATCTCCAGTACTAATTTTAAATGAATGGCTATAATCAAAATTTAAGTAAAATTCACCGTGAGTAGGATATAATTTTACAATACTAGGTTGAATAATTTTCTTCTCTTCTTTAAATACTATAGTATTTAAAATTATTTCTATTTCTGGCTCCATTTTTTTAAATTTTTTTTAGGAATAAATTTACCTAACACAGGTAAACAGATTGTTTGTAATTTATCTATTTCATCTATAGATCCTTCACCTATTTCTTTTATTAAAAATCTGTTTGTAGTTTTAATAACAGAATTAATAACTTCAGGTTTTAAACTCATCTCTTTAGCAATTTCAGTAAGTATTTTATCTTCGTATTTACTGTTCATATTAGTCTAAAATAACCCAATCTTCAGCTAAACAATCAGATCCACTAGGGGCCCAATAAGCCACATCCTCTTGAGCTGTTTTTAATAACAATGAAGGTCTAACATTTAACTCTTTACCATCTTTAGTATATTCTCTCATAGCTGGAGAAAACCAATCTTCATTTTTTAAAGGTTTATTTGATCCAGGAGAATAGATAGCAAACATATTAGCTCCATTCCAACCTAATCTTGCAATTTTTTTTCCTTGTTTTAAAGCTTCTAAAGCAGTTCCAAAATTTACTGTATTCATTTTATTTTTATTTTAAAATTTATATTAATTTCATTATTTACTACCGGCTCTTTTAATAACAATTTATCCTTACTAATAAAAATCTTCTTTTTTCTGAGAGAAGAAAGAGTATTATTAAATACAGGTACACTTAACTTTAAAGATTGTTGAATCCTTTTCTTAGTAGAAGTTAAGAATATTAACTTATTAACATCTTTAACATGTGAGTAAATATTCCTTATATACATCATAGTAGCTAATACTTTAATTTCATTACCAGTTAAAGATTTAGGTAAAGAGTAATTAACTACATTTAAATAATGTATATAAATCTTAGCTTTTTCTGTTTGTATATTAATTGTCATTTATAACTCTAATTGTTAGTACAAATCTGTAACAAATAAAATTATAAACCAAATTTATTTTGAATTAGGCACAATTAGCCCTTTGAAATTTTAATAATTCAAAAATCTCCTTTATTTAAGCCGTCTATAGAATACTTCCACTTACCTCAGATCCCCGGTAACTTCTTCGGACTACTTTTGTAGCTAATTAGATCTTCTTAAACATCAGAAATTTTCTTTTTAGTTCTATTGGAGAAACCTCTTTTCTGGATGACAGGGCCAATAGTTATTTGGCAACTCACCATACTCATACTATCCAACTTCTAAAAGGTATTATAAGTTAATTACTCTTATCTTTAACCTCTGGTACAATAGTTAATTGTGAACTGGGAGCAAAAGTAAAAAGTATATATTTAATATGCAAATTTATTTTTAAGTACTTTTTTAAAGAGTGAATTTATAGCTAAAAAAAATAAAAAAAAATTTTTTATATTTTTTGAAAAAATGGATTTGGATTAGAGTAGATACCAGTTCAACAATCACCCCTACCTAAGTTTGGGCGGAGGAA
>Ga0114973_10000687_pt1 | contig 25471 bp, 24 predicted proteins | sample M_140807_MF_Meta_FD_87025 | JGI IMG/M metagenome (GOLD analysis project Ga0114973, IMG submission 87025) | Freshwater microbial communities from Lake Montjoie, Canada to study carbon cycling - M_140807_MF_MetaG | ecosystem: Environmental > Aquatic > Freshwater > Lake | place: Lake Montjoie...
AAACAAAATAAATAAAAAAAAAAAAATAATAAATTATAATTTTAAAAAAAAAAAAATAAATTACAACAGTAATCTAAAATATATAATTGAAAACAAAAAAAAAATAAACAAGGTTATTAATTATGTTTTAGAAATATCTAAAATTCCATATCCAGTTAAAAATTACTACAATAATGTAGTTCCTTTAAATATTTTTCAAACATGGCATACCAAAAATTTACCTCCTTTAATGGAAAATACCACTAATTTAATAAAAGAATTAAACCCAAAATTTAATTATCAGTTATTCGATGACAACGATTGTCGCGAGTTTATAAAAAATAATTTCATGTCGGAAGTATTGTATGCTTTTGACTCATTAATTCCAGGCGCTTATAAAGCTGATTTGTGGCGATATTGCGTGTTATACAAACTAGGAGGTGTTTATTTGGACGTTAAATATAGACCAATAAACGGATTCAAATTTATAAATATGACAGAAAAAGAACATTTTGTTTTAGATTCAGACAAAAAAGGTATTTATAATGCGCTTATGATTTGTAAGCCGGGAAATCAAATATTATTAAAGGCGATACACGCAATTATAGATAATGTTCAAAAAAGATTTTATGGTACGAGCGCTCTTGAACCTACTGGACCACTTTTGTTATCAAAATTTTTTCCAGTAGAAGAAAAACAAAATTTTGAGATGTTTCATAATTATTTAGAAAATTTTGAAAATCGTTTTATTTGTTTTAATAATTATTTAATTTTTAAATCCTATACTGGTTATATTGATGAATCTAATACCTATAAAAAAGTACAACATTATGGAGAGTTGTGGTTAAAAAGAAATATTTATAAATAAAAGAGTACAGAGTAGTTTTAATTTATATAATTTTATTTATATATTATTATATGAATAAAGTACGTTTTGTGGTTTTAAATATGGATAAAAACGTAGAGAGGTTAAAGAATATATCACAAAATTTAAAAACTTATAATATACCATTTCTTCGTGTTAGGGCTATTAATGGCTATGATATGGCAAACGACGAAGACGCAAAACTATTATTGGCTCCTAGAAAACACTTACTTGGCGCAGTATTTCAAAGTGTTGAAACCAAAAAAAAATGGATTTACGATGGAACTATTCATAAATCATTTCCGAATTTAAATTTATTTGGTCATTATGGTACAAAAGGACTGACGTTATCAAATATAAAGGCTTTTTATATTATTTCTAAACTGAATATGAATTATGAATGGTTTTGTATATTAGAAGACGACGCTGAATTAGATGACGATTCTTATAACAAAATAAGAGGGTTCGTAGAAAATCAATCGAATAGTAATTATGATATCGTTTCATTAGACGCTAGACAAAATGGATTCGGAGGTACTTGCGCTGTATTATACAATAAAAGAATAATTCCTAGTCTAATTTGTGACCTACATCCGTTGTCAAAATTTTCCATTTTGGCGAATAATATTGAGGACAAAAGTTTAGGAAATTTGTGGGACTGGAAACTATGGAAATATTTAAACTTTGTAAATAAAAATTTCACATCTCTGCCTTGTGTTTCATCGGGTAAATTTATTTCTACTATATCTTAAGTATATATGACTTCAAATGTTGAAATAATTGTCTCCAGATTCAATGAAGATTTAAACTGGACTATGGAATATCCATTTAATCAATTCGAATACACTGTTTATAATAAAGGTATTAATGATGATTTTATTAAAACGAATGTGACAAAGATTATAAAACTGAATAACGTTGGAAAATGTGACCATACATATTTATATCACATAATTAAGAACTATAACGATTTATCGAATATTGTTGTTTTTTTTCCTGGTTCACTTGATATGTATTATAAAAAAGAAAAGGCTATAAAGTTATTAAATTTGATTATAAAAAACAATTTTAGCAAAGCTTATTTTATAGGTGATTATCAAAAGAATTTATTTAATACGTTCAAAGATTTTAAATTGGATGAATGGAAAACAACGAACGAAAAAAATGTCACCATCAATAGCGAAAGTTCTTTACAAAAATGTAGATTAAGACCATATGGCGTTTGGTATAGATATTTTTTTGGAAAAAAACAGGCACATTGGTTATCTATGTGGGGCATTTTTTCTGTAGACAAAAGAGACATATTACAACATAAAAAATCAAGATATGAATTATTAATACAAACGGTAAATAAACATTCTAATCCGGAAGCCGGACATTATATTGAGAGATCATGGGGAGCCATATTTTATCCTTTGATTTATACAATGAAAACTTCGCAATAAAATATAAAAATATAAAAATATAAAAATAAAAAATAAATTTTTAGTATTTGAAGAAATGCCTTGAAAATAAAAAAAATTGAAATAAAATTTTTAGTATTTGAAGTATGTAAATATAAACTATAACAAACATATACCAAAATGACAACCGATATTGAAACATATTTGAATTCTTTATCTGAAGACACAGTCGTAATTGATATTGGAAGTAAGGGTATTATTTCTTTGCCAGATTTAACCAGATTTAGAAAGCTAGAAGAATTACATTGTGAGTATAATCAATTAACTTTGTTGCCTGCTTTACCGCAAAATCTAGGAGAATTATATTGTTATTCGAATTCATTAACTTTGCTGCCTGCTTTACCACAAAATTTAAAAATATTAGATTGTTATTCGAATACATTAATTTCTTTGCCTACTTTACCGCAAATTCTAAAACAATTACATTGTGCCAATAATCAGTTAACTTTGCTACCGACTTTACCGCAAAATCTAAAAGAATTGCATTGTTATTCTAATCAATTAACTTTTCTACCTGATTTGCCACAACATCTAAAAATATTACATTGTGCTCATAATCCATTAACTTTGTTGCCTGATTTACCGCAAATTCTAGAAGAATTATATTGTGCCAATAATCAATTGACTTTGCTGCCTGTTTTACCACAAAATCTAGGAGAATTATATTGTAATTCGAATATATTAATTTCTTTGCCTACTTTACCGCAAATTCTAAAAGAATTATGGTGTGCCAATAATCAATTAACTTATTTGCCTGCTTTACCACCAAATTTAACAATATTAGACTGTTCTGATAATCAGTTAAAAATGTTGCCGACTTTACCGCAACATCTAAAAATATTACATTGTGTCAATAATCAATTGACTTTGCTGCCGGTTTTACCACAACGTCTAGAAAATTTACATTATTCTAATAATCCTATTCACAAAATAGTAAATGATATTGATAATAGTTTGATTCAAATAAAACAAAGCATACGAATATTAAATAATGTTTGTCATTTATGTTATTGTTTACAATTTAAAAAAAAGTTTAGAAAATGGTTATGGGAAAAAGTCAGAAAACCGAATGCTGAGAAACTGTATAATCCGATTTATTTAATTGAAAATTTAGGTGATGAAGATGATTTGGATACAGTCTTAAATAATTGGAAATAATAAAAAATCGGCGTTTGAAATATAAAAATTATACAAATATACAAATTATAAAAATTATAAAAAATATAAAAATATAAAAATATAAAAATTATACAAATAATACTTCTGGACTAATACGTATCAAAGCGTTATTTTTATTTATTCCGTCTATGTGAAATGCCCTGTGTTCGCAATCTTCATAAAACCCATTTACAGTGACGTATTTTTTACAGATTAAACCAGATTTAGCCGCTTTTTTATGAGCCATCATATAATGTTTTGGTATTAAATTAAAATTTATCCTTCCATCATAATTACAATCTTTAAACTTATGTATTCTATAAATGGCGAAACCGTTGAAAGCTGAAATACACGGTAACAAAGCACCCGAATGTAATTTTTTTAATTTAGTTTCTACATAATTTTGAATTACCTTATAATTTTGTTCATTATTTTCAAAATGATTATAACTAAAACAATAAGGATATATAGATAACCCCCAAATGTCGTAATATCTTGGGGTTGTATGAAATGATAAACCATCCCAATCTTCTCTCTTTAAAGCATTTTGTAATACGTTTAGATTTATATTTTTCGCATTAACGTCATCACAATCCATCATAATAAAATAATCAAAATCAGAATATTTTGATCGTACAGCATTTACACAATAATTTCTAGCATTGGAAATATTGTGTGTTCTATATTTTGATAAAGGGAATTTATTCACAAAAAATTGAAGTTTGGGGTTTCTTGTTTGATAATTTTTTAGGATGTGTAAGGTATTATCTTTTGATATATCATAATATATAATAATAGCATATTCATCAAATAAACTTCCTATTTTCTCTATATTTTCAAAAATTTTTGGCAAATATGGAGCGCAATTTTTTACAGGTCCACAAATACAGCATTTCATTTTTTATATAATTGAAATAATAAAAATAAAAATTGACAACAAATTTGATTGTTTATTGAATAGCATTCATTAATGTTTTCAATTGTTTCTACTAGATTTAACGATTTTACTTGGAATGAAAACGTAAATTATAGAAGTAAAAATAATATAAATGGTTGTAGCTATGGAGCTCCTTACATGATGTCTCCAAAAATAGAACTAGATTCATTGGTTTTCGTCATTGAAATGAACAATTCAACAAATAAAATAGAAGGTATTGGTTTGGTTAGGAACAAGGCTTCTCTCGACAAACAATATAATATTCACAGTGAAAGAAACTATAATAGATATTCTTTTCATGGAAAATACCGGGTGTCTAGAGATGAAATAGAGAGAACGAACCCACAACTAGTTATCATATTTGATTATATATTATTTAAAGGATATACACACTTGAAGAGAGGAATTGGTTTTACAGCTGTTTCTGAAAAACTATTACGTCATCCAAAATGTAATGGAATAGATTTACATAATGAATTGAAAGGACTTTTTATATATTTATTTGGTTCTTCTTCCTGTAATAATATTAATAATATTAATAATATTAATAAAACGAATAAAACGAATAAAACGAATAAAACGAATAAAACGAATAAAAAAAGGGTCATTATTATTGTTGAAGAAGAAGAAGAAGAATAACAGTTAAAAATAGTAATATTTTATTTTGTAAAATAATACTTTAAAAACTATCTTTATAGTAATAATATGTCCTCTATTATAAGCAATATTGATACAGATGTATCGAATTATTCTTTAAGTGAATTACTAGCCATTGTCGGTTTAGATGACAATGATCTAACAACGGAATCCATTAAAAAAAACACAAATTACTACATTAACAAGTATAAAAATAGTGATTCAACAATGAGTCATTTTTTTTCAGACATCCAGTCGCAATTATTATATTTTTTAAAAGGACTTAACACGCCAGAAGATGCGGTATATCCGGTCGGAGAAGAACAAACGGACGATTGGGTAAACAATGAGGTACTACAGCAAAGCGACAAAACTCAAACGGATAAAATAACAGATCGAAAACAAAAAATCCAAGTATATGGGGATTATAATCATAATCCTATGAATAGAGAACAATTAGGAGTTAGTAATAATTTTCAAGTTGATGTAGCACAAGACACTTTAAACCCCAATTTGAAAAATACTATTAACCGACTAGTAAATATTGATAGCCAATTTAGACAATATACGGGAGGAGTTGAAACATCTTCTACTGATTTTACACTTGATTTATCGGAAATATTGACAAACTCTTTATCTTTAAAATTGTATTCTTATCAATTACCTTATAGTTGGTATGTAATTGACACGCAATATGGTAATACATGTTTTTGGATAACGGATGGAAGTAATAATGTTCCTATTAGTATTTTGTCAGGAAATTATACATACACAAGCTTTGTAAATATTTTAAATGTAGCATTTTTGGAAGCAGGGTTTTCTAATTTTCAAGGACCTCCGCCAAACACTCCGTTTGCCTCGTTCCTTACAACTGGACCAGACGCTTCTTTCAATTATCCAGTTTATTATAATAGTTACAGCGGTATAATAACAATGTTTTTATATGGTGCTACATACGCCGCACCAATTGGCAGCGAATACTCTGATTTTACAATATCATCTCAAACAATAATTACTTTTTTTGATCCTACAGCAAAATTATTGTGTCAAGTAAATTGTCTTAATAATGATAATTATTACAATAACACGCTCGGCTGGCTGATGGGATATCGTCTACCGTATGTAAATGTCAACATTTTAGGTAATTCCGCAACATCTATTTTAGACTTGAATGGTCCAAAATATTTGATGCTTATCATAGATGATTTTAATCAAAATCACATAAATAGTAATATAGTGTCTATTGCGGAATATTCCAATAAATTAAAATTACCCTCGTATTATTCACCTGACTTGCCATATATTTGTTTACAAGCGAATCCAAACGTTTCTAACATGTCGAGCCTTATTGCCGGTGAAGATGCTCAAGCTGTTTTAAACGATAACCAATTAAATCCAGATGCTGGACTATTAATCGCAGGTAAATTAAATGTAGAATATAGTAAAACAGTACAAGTTTTACCTAGCGCTCCAAGAACTCTCACACAATCACAAATTTACACGATTAATCAAATCAATGCGAATAACAATAACAATACGAATTACCGGGCAAAAGCTCCTACAAATAATGATGTATTTGCTATTTTACAAGTGTCCGGACAAGGAACGCCTACAGGTCAACTTATTGTCGAAAATGGCAGCGCTTTACAAGTAAACACAAGAGTTTATTTTGGACCTGTTAATATTGAAAGATTGCGAATTAAGCTTGTTGATGATAAAGGCAACGTTATTAATTTAAATGGTCTTGATTGGTGTTTTACATTAATTTGTGAGTGTTTATACCAATACTAATACAAATACTAATAATTATAAATATTAATAATATATATGGAGTTTTTACTTTCGGTCTTTCATCATATTGGAAATTATATCCCATTCTTTTTAATATTTGTAACCTTTCTTTTACTTTGGAATAAACCAAAATTAAGTATTTTTTACTTTGTCGGTCTGATATTAAATTCAATTATTAATATTTCTTTAAAGGGTTTTTTTCAACAAGCTAGACCATCTGATGATGCCAAACTTTTAAAAATTGCTTTGAAAAATGGACAGCAAACTATTTTTAAAAACGGGATACCATATAATATTTTTGGTATGCCTTCAGGGCACGCTCAATGTGTTTTTTACACCACATTTTTTATTTTGTTTGCTTTAAAAAATAAATATATATTTATAGCATATTTCCTTTTCTCTCTACTAACTTGTTTTCAAAGAGTCTATTATAATTATCATACTGTTTTTCAAGTGTTTGTAGGTGCTATTATTGGTTCTATGTTTGCCTATTTTATTTATTACATGGCTCGGCAAAAAATAATGGGTAAACTTTTACCTAGAAAAGAAGATAATGGTCCAAAATATAATTAGAATTTACTTACATGTTTCATAAAATTGTAAAATATTATTGATCTAATTTTATTTTTTGACAACCTAATAATAGTAACTCTTGAGAGATATTATTTATTACAGCTGTATTATTTTTCTCGTCTAACGCAATTTTCGCTAGCCTTGCATTAGCAATTTTTTCTTTAAATATTTTGTAATTGTAAAAGAACTCATCTATATAATATTCTGTTATTTCTAAGTTTTCGAAATTTACAATAGAATTTTCTTGGATATGATTGTCTTCGCGCAATTGGTGTGAAACGTTTTTGCTGGATAATCTCAACTTATTCATACTTTTGCCAATATTATCTACTGTTTTTTTGAAGTGTTTTTCTAACTCTTCCTTGTCCATAGAAGAGAATTGTTGGTATTTATTTTCATTTGACATATTAGATTTTACAATTAGATTTTACAATTAGATTTTACAATTAGATTATACGAAAATATAATTTCAATTTTTTATTCTATAACTTTTACGCATATATCTCTCTCCTTCGTGCTGACACCGTCCTCCACAAAAAGTGTATTTATTCCAAAATATATATTTTGAATAATTTTCGTCAGCATTATCCTCGCAATTTGTACACAAACTATCTGTTAAAATACGTTCTTCATGTTTTTCTAATAATTCATTCATTATTATTCGCATTTTAGGTCTATGTTCTACATTGAACTCGCCTATTAGATCTTGTAATTCTTTAGGTAATAAAAGTAAACTCATTTTTTTGTTTGTGTAATAGTATAGTTGTTTAACATATTATAAAATATTTTACAACCAAATCAATTTTATTTTTATACTTTTTATATTATACTTTTTATACTTTTTTTAATTGTATAAAAAATATATAATTAAATAAAATACATAATGTTATCAAAAATAAAAACCAAATCTACAGCTTTATGTAAAAAATATACAAATGCGTATCCGAATTTTAGTCCTATAATTTCAGATTTATCCATACATAGTTCCGTATCCGGCGAATACACACAAGTGACTATATTTGGAAACAATTTCAGCTCAGGTTCTGCTATAGGTTACTCGGTTGTTAATTTTGGTGATTTTATGAATTTGCCTGTTACTTTTTATGGCTCAACAAGCATTTCATTTACGATTCCAACTATCGCGAGACCGGGTGTATATAATGTCCAAGTTGTGAATCTTCTTTATCCAACTTCATTATATTCTAATATTGTTAATTATGCTTTGATGTAAAATTCTAGACTCTATACTCTATACTCTATACTCTATAATAAATAAGCATTTGATAACATTTTGTAAAATTCCATTCTATATTTTTATTTTGAGAATCTAGGGAACCTTCAAACTGCCAGGTAAAATCTGTATTCAACATATTTTTCCAATCCAGAGGTACCAGCCGATGAAAACTCATTCCATCATAACCCATTTCTTTTCCTTCACACGTGATTGTTGCGCAAAAATGATGTTTGTTAATATTTCTAACTACAGCACTATCTAGCACGTATTTCGCTCCATTTTCCTGAAAAGATGTTGGTTTATCATTAAATTTAGACGCATCTTCATCATAAATTTCTAAAACGATAATATGAGGTAAATGGTTTTCATTTTTTATAAATTCGGTGATTTTGGATTTCCATTTTGAGCTCTTGTATTCTACTAACAATAAAATAATATTTTTGTTATTTAAATAGTTAATAATACTTTGATAATAATAAATAGGATTTCCAGCATAATCAACATCTACAATAATATCATTTATTTTTTTATAATTTTCGGGTATATTTTTATAAATATCGTGAATTATACTATTTGTATCTAATTCGTAAGCGTATTTGTTTCCAGTAAGACATGATTCTATTCCGAAGTTAAGTAGCGAAAAGGCATTTTTTAAATTATTTGGAATAAGTGTTCCATCTTGCTGTTTCCCTTCAATCATAAGTTGTCTTAAAAAGTGAAAAAATTTACGACCTTTATCACTAACAAAAAAGGTTACAAACATCGAATTAAACCAACAATTAGATTTTACTTGTGTTGGAGGAACAATATCGCTAGGATGAATGTGTTTATTTGCTGATAAATTATTGAGTAAAAAGCGTATAGCCAAGGGGTTATCATAATCATAACATTTTCCATTAATATTAATTTTCAAAGGTTCTTTTAATTCAAAGGCTAGTTTATTATTACAATCTTTTATTTCATTTCTAGGTATAGATTTCATGCTTACAAGATTCCTATTGATAGTTGGCGAATATGATTTATTAAAATGATCATTTCTAAAAAATAATAATGGATTACTACGAGTTCCTTCTCCTACAATATTACTAAGTCTTTGGATAGAAGGATTTGTTTTGGTAGGAACAATTATTTTTTTTGTTTTGTTACGGTTTATGTGTTTTTTATTATTTGGTTTTTTATTTGGTTTTTTATTCGTTTTTTTATTCGTTTTTTTATTCGGTTTTTTATTCGTTTTTTTATTCGTTTTTTGTCCTTTTTTCCTTTTTTCTTTGTTCATATATAAATTATGTAAATAAATAATATTTTGAATTTATATAATGGGCGCAGGTATATTGCCAACCACAATATATGATGGAAAATTATATTTTTTATTTGGTAAAGAAAATAAGTACGAGGATACAGCGCCAGGTTTTTCAGATTTTGGAGGAGGAACCGATAATAGTGAATCTTATATTGAGACCGCTGTTCGAGAAGGAGGTGAAGAATTAACTGGATTTTTAGGAACGGATAAGGACGTAAAAAATTTATTAACTAGACATGGTACATATAATATAGACTATCAATCTCCTACATATCATAGCGCATATAGAACTCACTTATTTCCTATGGTGTATGACAAGTATTTACCATTTTATTATAATAACAATCAACGTTTTTTACAAAAAAGATTAGATCCGAAAATAATTAAAAAAACAAAAATATTCGAAAAAGAGGAAATAAGATGGATTTGTGTAGATGAACTACCGAAAATGCGAAACCAATTTCGTTTTTTTTTCAGAGAAATTGTGGATATGATTTACGAACAGAGAGAAAAAATCAAAAAGTTTGTAAATAAAGGGTTAAAACAAAAACAAACGAGTGTTAAAAGAAAAACGAAAAAATCAAAGAAAATGAATAAATCAAGGAAAATAAAGGATTCTTTAAATAGAAAAATAATATATATTCCAGAATAACTTAAAGAGGCAGAGTTTTCACTTTTTTTTCAAATTGATAAAACAGAAATGAAAAATGGACAAAATAAATGTCCAAAAACGCCATGGGGACCCAGACATATACAAAAACCTTCGCCGCGCACGATAAAAAAAAATTAGCGTCTGGCACCCAAAAAACCCCAAATATTTTTGTGACGATAAAATTTAAATATTTTCATCGGAAATCATTTAGAAAAAAATTCTGTTTAACCTATATGGTAACTAATGGTAACAAAATCCAGCCGTTTTCGGACCCAAAATATTCGTGTGATATTTGTTACTATTTTACGTCTAAATTATGTAATATGAACGAACACTTAACCACTCGTAAACACAAAAAACGGCTGGAAATGGTAACAAATAGCCAAAATGGTAACAAAATCCAGCCATTTCCAGCCGTTACGATAAATTGTGAATGTGGTAAAATGTACAAGCACATTTCTGGTCTTTCGCGACACAAAAAAACTTGTAATTTTGTTGAAAAAAAAACAAATACCGAACCAACCGACAAGGAACTTATGATGATTTTATTGAAAGAAAACAATGAGTTAAAAAATATGGTGTTAGATGTGTGTAAGAATATTCAGCCTGTTTGCTCCATAAACAATTCTAAAATTATTAACAATCATAAAACATTTTGTTTAAATTTCTTTTTAAATGAACATTGTAAAGATGCCATGAACATTATGGAATTCGTAGATTCTCTCAAATTACAACTTTCTGATCTAGAAACTGTAGGAAATTTAGGGTATGTAGATGGTTTGTCAAATATAATTGTACAAAATTTAAAAGCGCTCGACGTAACAAAAAGACCAGTTCATTGTAGTGACACCAAAAGAGAAATCTTATATGTGAGAGATGAAAATAAATGGGAAAAAGAAAATGAAGAAAAACAAAAACTAAAAAAAGCAATCAAATATATAGCAAACAAAAACATAAAATTAATTCCAGAGTGGAAGGATAAATATCCAGATTGCGTTTACAGTCATTCCAAAAATTCAGATAAATACAACAAAATTATATTAGAATCGATGGGAGGAATAACTGGTGGCGCAAATTCGGAAGAAAATAAAATAATCAAACATTTAGCGAAAGAGCTCGCAATAGATAGGATTTTGGTCTAGATTTTATTATTTATAATTTATATATATGAAATCTGTAATTATATACACATATTATCATTCAGAATCTAGTAATTATAATTTACGATTTTATGTTAAAAATGAATTAAAATACAGAGATGACATTGATTATATAATTGTTATTAACGGTTTTGATCATAGTAACGAAATCGTTTTTCCTGATATTTCTAATTTAACAGTTATAAAGAGAGAGAATATAGGATTTGATTTTGGAGGACATAATTGCGCGTTAGAACATATCGACAATAATAATAAAACATATGATTATTATTTTTTTATGAATAGTAGTGTTATAGGACCCATCTTGCCACATTATTTTACAAACGAGCATTGGACAAATATTTTTATAAGAAAAATCAATGACGTAGTAAAATTAGTAGGAACAACAATAGTTTGTTTACCTTTACATGATTTAGGTGGTTATGGACCAAAAGTGGAAGGATTTTTTTTTATGGTTGATCAAATAGGCTTAAATTTGTTAAAAAACCAAAAAACTATTTTTTGTAATCACGACAATAAAATAGACGCCATTATCAACGGAGAATATGGAGTTTCAAATTGTATTTTGAATAATGGATATTCTATAGACTGTATGTTACGAAAATATCAAAACATAGATTGGCGTGACAAATCTAATTACACTAATAATTATAATATTCATCCATCAAGGGCAAATAGTTTTTATGGGTGTTCAATTCAACCATATGAGGTTATATTCCATAAATGGCATTGGGATTTGTATGGAAATGTAAATTTTGATATTATTGAACAGTATATAAATAATAATACATAAATTATATTTTTTGTAATTTAAAAAAAAAATATATATATTTAAATTCTTAGGTATATTATATGAATATCTTAGTTTACGGAAGCAATGGATGGATAGGAAGACAATTTATAGAAATATTAACTAAAAATAATATTACTTTTTTTTGTGGAAAATGTAGAACGGATAATGAAATTGACCTGACAGAAGAAATAATTAGTATGAATCCTACACATATAGTCTCCTTTATTGGCAGAACTCACGGAAAAATCGGAGACAAGGTTTACACAACTATTGATTATTTAGAAAAAGATGGCAAATTATTAGAAAATGTTAGGGATAATTTATTTTCACCTTTGATGCTCGCAGAAATTTGTAGACAAAAAAATATACATTATACTTATTTAGGAACAGGTTGTATTTTTAAATTTGACGAAACTCATCCTTTCGGCGAAGAAGTAAATGGATTTACGGAGTCTTCTTTGCCTAATTTTTACGGATCATCTTATTCTGTTGTAAAGGGATTTACTGATAGGATTATGAATATATATAAAGACAATGTACTTAATTTGAGAATTCGAATGCCCATTAATAATGAAAAGAATGGAAGAAATTTTATAACAAAAATTGTTACATATAACAAAGTATGTTCTGTTCCAAATTCTATGACTGTCTTGCCTGAATTGTTGCCATTTGTTTTAGATATGATGACTAAAAATGTAACAGGTACAATTAATTTAACAAACCCCGGTTTAATAAGTCATAATGAGATTCTAGAAATGTATAAAGAGATCGTAGATCCAAGCTTTAAATGGAAAAATTTTAATTTGGAAGAGCAGCGCGCTATTTTAGCAGCGGATCGATCTAATAATTTTTTAGATACTACTAAATTGGAACAGTTATATCCACAAGTAAAACATATTAAGGATTCTGTAAGAGAATGTTTGATTGAATATAAAGAAAAACTGCTACAGTCAAACGAAAAAATAAATTTACTTGTAACCGGAGGTTGCGGATTTATAGGTTCAAATTTTATCAATTATTATTTCCCAAAAGAAAGAGTGAGTAAACTAGTAAATTTTGATGCTATGTATTATTGCGCAAGTGAAAACAATGTAGAGCAATATATTCGCGATTCTGAAAAATATGTGTTAGTAAAAGCAAATTTGTGTGATTCTGAATTGGTTTCGAATGCTTTACAGGAACATAATATAACACATATTATACATTTTGCGGCTCAATCTCACGTTCAAAATTCTTTCAATGATTCTATAAAATTCACACATGATAATATAGTTGGAACTCACACTTTACTAGAGGCGTCTAGAAAATATGGCAAAATTGTCAAATTTATTCATGTTTCTACAGATGAAGTATATGGTGAATCTTTAAATGAAGTAAACGAAAAACATAAAACCGAACAATCTATTTTATGTCCTACAAATCCATACGCAGCTACTAAGGCTGGAGCTGAATTATTGGCTCAATCCTATGGACACTCTTACAAAATGCCTATAATTATAACAAGAGGTAACAATGTGTATGGCCCGAATCAGTATCCAGAGAAACTTATTCCATTGTTTATTAAATTATTGAAGGAAAATAAAAAGGTTACCATTCAAGGAGACGGATCTTCAGTAAGAGCATTTTTACATGCGTACGATACCGCTAGCGCGTTTGAATGTATTTTGGAAAAGGGAGAAATTGGAGAAATATATAATATCGGATGCGACGAAGGTATGGAATATTCCGTTTTAGAAGTTACCAAATTATTAGTAAAACATATAAAAAATACAGAGAATTATTATGAATTTGTGGAATACATAGAAGACCGACCATACAACGACATGCGTTATTACATAAGTAATCAAAAATTGAAAGATTTGGGATGGAACATAAAAATAAATTTTGTAGACGGAATAACTGAGTTAATTAACAGTAATAAATGAATGTCTAATACAAATAATTAGTACAAGGCAAATAATAAAAATAATAAATATAATTATGAAACATAAAAATAAAATATAATATTTACTCGATGTAAATATTTTATTAGTTCTATTATTATCTATGAGAGAATTTGTTATACTATTTTCAATACTTTCAGTCGTATCAACTGAATGTTGAAATTCTTCCATAATATTGATATTACCACAATTTACGACAAATTCTTTAATATGTTTAAAATTTGTTTTATATTTAACAAGTTTATATAATGCATTATATAAGTGTTATTTTATTAATTCGAGATGGTGAAACATATTTACAGTATATTGATAAACAGTTTTTAAAAATAGAAAACGAATATAAAAATAGCATAAAATTAGAATATTATATTTATGAAAATAATTCTACAGATGAAACAAAAAGAGAGATACCAATATTTTTAAAAAATAGAAACGGGAAATATTTGTCTGAGACAATTACTGATTCGCAAATGTTGTCAGGTATAAGTAGTCATCGCGGTGAAAAAATGGCGCAATTAAGAAATAATTTAAAAAAATTTCATGGCATATTACAATCGGATTACGTATTATTACTTGACTGTGATGTGGTTTTTTTAGAAAATACTATAGTAAAAATGATATCTGATATTACAACTATTCAAAATACAGTAATGGTTACACCATATTGTATATGTTGGGATTGGTACACTCAATATAACGACCCGAATCATTATTACGACTCTTTCGCATTTATAACAAATACTAATATTTGTTTTGAAGACAACGATAATACATGTATGTTCGATAATTGTGATAAATGTAAAAAAAAACGAAACGGAAAAAATATCAAATTGACTAGTTTGTTGTCAAATAAAAATATTACAAATGTAAAATCTGCCTTTGGTGGATTTACTATATTGAAAACAGATGTTTACAATAAAGTTACTTGGGGAAATACTTTATGCGAACATCATTCTTTTTGTAGTAATGTTAGAAAGTATGGAAATATCATTATAAACCCAAATATTAAAACTGTAACTACTATCCCTGAAAAGAGAGATTATAACAATATAGAATTGACATTAAGAACTTTCGCAAAATATCAATTTGTAAACATATTGCGAACTAGTGACATGAATGATATTTTATTGTTTGAAAATCCAACTGTAAAAGAGTGTCCTATAGACGAAGAAATAAAAAATAATTCAAATCAACAAATAATATTATCGACGGGTGATAGGTTTGAAAAAACTTTAGTAACAGATGAAAGTTTGAATGAACCCGGATTAATCAACAAAAATAACAAAAATAACAAAGATAACAATTTTTTAAATAATATTATTAATGACTTGAATAAGTCAAGAGTGAAGACTAAATTATTTGACATTTATAAAATTAAAATCGATATAAGTAAATACGTATGATTTTTTATAAAAACGTAAGCGAGTCAAAATATATAATTGAAACTTACAACCCTTATGTTAGAGCAATTTTATAGCAAAGTGTATTTAGGGAAAAAATATATATTTTTTAGTTTATATAATATATATGATGCCGTTTCAATATGACTTAAATTTACCTGTTCCAAAAAAACTTCAGATTATTTTAAGAAAAGATTTGGATGAAGAAGAAGAAGAACTTGTTACAAAAGAAGAAGAACTTGTTACAAAAGAGGAAGAACTTGTTATAAAAGAAGAAGAACCTATTAAAGAAGAAGAACCTGTTACAAAAGAGGAAGAACCTGTTATAAAAGAAGAAGAACCTGTTACAAAAGAGGAAGAACTTGTTACAAAAGAGGAAGAACTTGTTACAAAAGAGGAAGAACTTGTTACAAAAGAGGAAGAACTTGTTACAAAAGAAGAAGAACTTGTTACAAAAGAAGAAAAACTTGTTACAAAAGAAGAAGAACCTGTTATAAAAGAAGAAGAACAAGAACAAGTGAATGACGAAGAGGTTCAGGAAAACTCTAATTTATATTTATCAGAATCACTTACTCACAATCATATCCATAAACATACACACAATCATGTTCATACTCATACATATATTCAACCTCAAAATCAAGTTAATATTAAATCGCAAGTTCAAGAAGAGGTTCGAACGCAACTTCAATCACAACTTCAAGAGCAAATTCAAACTAAGCTTCAATCTCAGCTTCAATCCCAATTTCAATCACAACTTCAGTCTAGATCACAGGAAGTAACAAATGATATAATTGATTTTATGATGGCTAGTAATAATGAAGATACATTTGTTAGTATTACTCCAGATAAAAGTGATATTAAAAGCATTATAATAACAATTGGAGAAGAATCATTAAGAAATGGATTTAATATACATAAAAATAGTATAGTAAAAGACATAGCTATTTTCCCAACGGATAAATCTTTAGGGTTGGATTGGAGAGTTACAGATATAGCTAGCCGTAAATTAAATGATTCAAGAGATAAATGTAAAACGCGTTATGATGTGTATAAAATAAAAGACGATGTATCTGAATATGACGAAACGTTAGGTTTGTATAGAAAAGAAAAATTTGCGGTTTTAAAACTAACAAATTTAACTTTGGATTATGATACGAATTAATGTGAAAAAAAAATCGAATTTTAATATGTTGTTATAATAAGCATGTACATAGCATTATTTAGTGGATTTACTTTTCATTATGAAATGTTTGGTTATATTTTACATTTTTGTAAAAGTGGAGGCCACAAATTAACCATTTACTGTAATCAAAATATGTCAAATGGGTTTATTGAATGTTATAATAACATATTTAATAATACATATGATAATATAGTACTTTATAAAGATTTTACATTATTTGAAAATGAAAAAAATATTTACGATGCTATATTTTTAACAACAGACGATGATCCTATGTTTAATAAAAACGACTCCAATATTATTAATAAAACTATTTGTATCGATCATTATTATAAAATTCGCTCTCCTATATTTAATAAAAGAATTGCGACTCGCCCTTTTTCAGATGAGTATTATAGAGACTGGGCTTTGCCATTATATCCTATTTTAAATGTTGACGAAAAAAATAAATACATGAATTCTTTTAATACAAATACAAATACTCATATTACGCTTTTAGGTAGAAAAGTTAGTTATGATTCAAGCGTTTTTAATAGACTTAGGACAAATACTAATAATAAAATTATTGTTCATGCTATTGCGAGAACAATGAGTAGGGAAAAATTTAAAGGAATTAATAATGAAATAGATCTACGACTTTATAGTAATATTTCAGCTGCTAAAATATTTGATATTTTATACATATCCAATTATATTATTACAGACGTAGGAGGTAGTGATATAGAACATATTGAAAAATTTATGTCTGGGGCAATACCTTTATTTTTTTCAACTCTTACTCCACTAATTATTTCAACGAGAACAAATAAATATTATAAATTTAAAAATGTGATAGAATTTGATTTAGATTCTAATGAAGAGATACATTTAAAAAATATTGATTTGAATTTGTTATCTCAAGAACGAGATGAACTAATACAGAAAAACAAAGAATTATTTGATAAATATCTAAAAAAAATTGAATCAGAATTATAATTATATAGTATAAGTATTAAACTATATAATTCATTCAAATGGCGCAAATGACACAAATTAACGCAAACGTAAATGGCTCGGATGTAATATGCGATTATAATATATTTTATTATGAACAAAAGCATTGGTACGAAATTCCGCAAATGTTTGAAGCAGGATTACAAAAATGGCATAAAATAAAATATAATAGAGATCCGAAATATACAGATGAATCTCCTGATTATGATACTGTTATTTTAAAATACATTACTCAATTTGTCAATTTTACAGTAAACATAACTCCGATATCATCTGAATACCAACACTATGATTATAATATTAAAGTAACGTTAAAGGAAATGAAATGTCTTACTGAATTTAGCAATGATTACAAAGAATTATTAAAATTAACAAACCAAATAAATGAAAATATAATGAAAGTGAATAAAGAATTAAATGATATGTTTGAAGAAGAGAGACAAGAATTGTGTGGCATAGAGTATGCGATGGATCATTGTTAAAATACAAAACAAAATACAAAAAATTAAAAATAAAAATAAATTAACTATAATATTTTTGTGCTTCTTCTATTTCAATATTTACTTGAGGAGTATTGGACCATTCGATATAAGCAATAGCTTTTGATGTTGGTCTTTCCAAAGCTAATAAATTTTTTAGTGCTATCATTCTTCTCTCTAATGGTAATAATTTAGGTGATAATTTACGACTCAATTGTTTCCAACGCCATTCAAACTGGAGAGCTGCCGGCCAATCAGGAAACCCAGCAACATGGGCGGCTCTTACCCAACTTTCTCCCTTATCCACTTTTATTCCGGTAGCATGGGCGCCTCCTTTAATTTCCTTATTGTGTTGACGTAAACGTTTATCTAAGTCAATCGTGGCGCCCACATAGGTTGAACCACTACTGGAAAGTAACAAATAAACAAAATAAGACATTTTATATGAAATATAATAAGTATTTAATATAAAATAACAGAATGCATTTAGTTTATAAAATTTATGTAATATTGATTTTATTTTTTTTATTGTTAGGAATATTTCGTTTTGTATATTCGGATACTCCACCGTTTCCAATAGACATAGTCTATACTTGGAAAGGTGACGAAACGTCGGATGATATAAGACTAAGTAATAATAATGAATTAAAATACAGTTTACGTTCAATTGATCTTCATGCTCCTTGGGTAAACAAAATATATATATTAATGAATCCTCCAAAAAAACCACCTAGTTGGATTAAAGATTACAAAAAAATAGTAATAGTTGACCATACAGAGACATTTCCAGACGAAAGATATTTGCCAAATACTAATTCGAACGCAATAGAAACGACAATAGTAAATATCAAGGGGTTATCAGAGCATTATATTTACTTTAATGATGATATTTTTTTAGGAAAAAAAATAAAATATACTGAATTTTTTACCTCAGATGGAAAAGCATTTGTTGATAAATATTCTATGGAAACAAATCAAATATTAAAAGACCCAAATTACAATGTATTGGGTTTAGATTATCCAGTAACAGGACATCGTATGCATAAACACGTTCCTATTACTCAAATAAAGTCTATGGTGAAAGAATTCAATGAAAAATATTCGGATTATATACATTGGATTCGTATGACAAAAACTAGAAATATGAGAGGTTTTGACATATGTAAAAAAAATGGATTGAACACTCCTTGTCAGCAAATTCACTATCCAATAGCAAAATACATGCATTCAAAGGAAATGGCTATATATAAAGACAACGATGATACAAATAAAGTAAGGTATGTTATCAATAGTTCCGAAACATTATCCGAAGATTTAAAAGAAGTAATTACAAACAAATATCAAATATTTTGTATTAATGACACAGAAGTAGATCCTATTAAAAGAATAGATGCTCAGAAGCAAATGTTGGATTTTTTTAATACATATTATCCGAATAAAGCAAGTTTTGAGTGATAATAAAAATTAAATATTTTATTATTTATATAAAATGATTGTTTTTACAACTTTACACAATGGAGCATACCAACAACTAGCCGATTTAACATTAGATAATAAAAAAGAGTATTGTGAAATACATAATTATGCGTTGATTGTAAACACAGATGATTGGCATGACATTAATTTAGGTTTCGAAAAGGCATATTTGTTACAAAAAGCATTTTTGTCTTATCCTGAATGTGATTGGGTATTCTTTTCAGAATGCGATACATTAATTACAAATATGAATATAAAATTAGAAGATATAATTAAAGGTGAAGAAAAACATTTTGTAATTACTACAGATGCTAATGGAATAAATGCTGGAAGTTTTTTTATAAAAAACTCAATAGAAGGTCGAGAGATTTTACAAGATATGTTTAATGGAATAAGTATTTTTCGTCATGAACAAGAGTATATAATTGACTCTTATTTTATTTCATGTAAACATAAAAATAAAATGTCTCTGTATCCACAAAAAAAATTTAATTCTTACATACATCCGTGGAAAGATATGTTTGGTAACAATGGGCGATGGGAAGAAGGTGACTTTATAATTCATTTTCCTGGATTGAAAATGACAGATAGATTAGAATTAGCAAAAACATATTTAACAAAAATTAAATTAAAAGAATAGATGTTCAGAAGCAAATGTTGGATTTTTTTAATACATATTATCCTAACAAATCAAGTTTTGAGTGATAATAAATCATACTGGTAATAAACCACAATCTAAAATATTATTGTTTCTTTTTATTTTTAACCCTTTTATCCTTTACAACTCTTGTTTTCTTTTTATTTTTATTCCTTTTATTTATTGTTTTGTAATATTTATGTTTTATAGTTTTATTACGTTTTTTACCTCCAAAGGTAGTAAGAGTACTTGCCATTTTATTAAGTATATCTTTAGCTTTTTCTTCTAAATTTATACTTTGGTTGTTGTATATTTGAGTTATTATTTGTAAAACTTCACTATAGGGAACAGCCAAATTAACGTTGGAATCATTTATTTCTAATTGTGACGTTGTTGTATTTATTTGAACTCTTTCTAAAGCGGCTTGTTCTTGTTCTTCTTTGGTTTGTTTGGATTTTAAAACAGACGGAAATTCTTTTTGTATAAGATTTATCATGTTTTCTTCCCTGCGAGATAGTTCTTCTATAGTATCTGAATCGGCAGATTCTTCTATACGAACATTTGTATTATCTATACCATCAATTATAGGGTTTAATTCTGGAACAACCTCCGCAAATTCTCTTATTCGATATATGTCATACTCTGATACAGGCGGTTGTATATCATAACCAAATACATTAGGAACCGCCGCAATAAAGTTCATCTTTATTGTCTTTGGAAGTTGCGATAAAATATTATTATTTAATTCAAATATATACTCTATTGTAGTAGTCATTATAGTAAATATTTGTATTATTCTATCATTTTGGTTTGATTGGTTGGCTTTTATTAATTCTTTTATTTGAGAATTCAAGTTCGTTATAAATGAGTCTTTTGCGTATTTGTTTTTTGTGGCTATTGCCACTGTGTATAAGGCAATTAGATTTATAGTAAACTCATTTGGGTCAATTGTAGTAACTAAAGCATTTGTTAAAGCTTGTTCTACGCCATAGAATACGTTTAAAAATTCGTTTATCGTAATACGGTTAGATATTGAAATTATTTTCAAAATAATATCTGAAAAATTATCGTGTGACTCTTTAAATATCTGGGAAAATAAATTAATTTTGCATAACCCAGCAATATATAATGATACCTCGACTGGAAATTGTTTTATAAAGTTAATTTGTTCGTTAGGTACAAGAGTATTAAAGTAATATACTTTTTCATCTGATGTTATATCTTCAAGTATTTGATTAGCATCACTTAACGTTTGTTGTAAACTTAAAAGTAATGTAGCGCACCCATAATAAATAGATGGACTCAGGGTTTTGTTTTGCGATGAACTAATATAACCAGCAATAGATCCTAATTTTTGTGTTATGTATTTTTGAAAAACTTGTTTATATATTATTAATTTATTGAAAACATTCAATTTTGATGTTAGTTGTTTTACCGTTAAACTAGAGTACCTCGTATCAGAACAAGTAGCTATTATGTGATTTACTCCCACATAAACAGTAGGCGTTGCGAAAAAATCTGAAAAAGTTCTAGCAGCAAGATAATCAGACGAAGCCGCAACTACTCTTATGTTAGCTGTTTTTAAATCCTCTATTTCAACTGCTTGACAGTAATCGGTATATGTTTTTAGTGACAATATAGGTATAATAGCATTGACTGGAATGAAAGGATCGCTTACGTTTACTTGCGAAATTGGCGAAGCGTTTCCAGAACCTCTCAATTGAGGAAACTTGAAACCATATCTATTAGCAGTTGCGATTAATGCGTTCAACCCTAATTCCATTATTTTTGCGCCTTTGTTGTCAACTACAATGGTTGTTTTATTTTCATCTTTCGTTTTACTCAATATTGTATTTGTCGTGTTATTCGCAATAACAGCAATATCAGAAAATCCTAAAAATTTGGATACTAAACAATTTGGACCATTTCCCACAGTAACTCGGTATCCATATTCCGAACTTGGAGTTTTTGCTATATTTAGGTTTGGACAATATGATTCATAAGTATCTGAATATATTCTGTCAATTATTATTGCGTTTCCTGCGGCCAAACCATCTTTTACGATGGCGGTTTTAATAGAATATCCAGGCGCGGCGTCACGTACCGCCATATTAGATGTAATCATACCAAAACCCGACTTAACAAAAGCGCTTGATAATGGAGTATTTTGCGCTTCAATATAAAAATATTCAATCTTGAAATTATTTTTAAAATCTTTACAAATTTGTATGAATTCTGGCGTAAACTCATTCCTAGCTGAAATGTCTGTAAAAATATTCGCGCTTCCCAAATTTCCAAATTCAGATATAGGAAAAAAACTAATGGATAATTCTTGCCTATAACTGATAGCATATGTGCTCCACAAATTTTTACACGCGGTTTGACTTACGTTACCGCCTGAAGTAGTAACCGTGGAGCCTATATTGTTCAATGTGTTTAAAATACTTTCATCTATTAACCTAGTACGAACATAATTTTCTAATATGAATTTATATAAATTATTTTGAAGTTCAACAGCTAAACGTACATAATCATGAAAAAAATCAATTATTGACCTTATTATTCCATATTTCAACCGAATTCTGTTTTTATCATCTCTCTCTTTTTCAGATAAATTAGATATGAAACAATCCATAGAGTTAATTTTACTTTCTCCAAGATCCACTTGACCGTTTATTTTAATGCGCGGCGTTTTAACCGAAAACAAATTATCGTTATTAAAAGCATTCAATAAATTATCACTTTTATCATTTACGCCATCAACTAAACCCAATAAATCTAGTTGATGTTCAATAATAGGCGCTGGGTTTAATATTCCAGTTTGGGCAATCAACGAATACGTTTTGTCAGCTAAAAGACTTTTTTGTAATTGATCCATAGTAGTTATCTCAATCGCAAATTTGTTTTCTTCTGGATTGATATTTCCATAAGTTTGATTTGACATTTTTATTAAATAAGCGCCATACCTTATTAAATCGTCTAATGTGAGTTCTTTTATAGATATAGTTAAGGTTTTTTCATTCTCATCAATTAACTTCAATTTATTAATTGGTAGAATTGTATTATGTTGAATTTTAGTATTATTTACTGACGTAAGTATATATATACCAGTTTTTTCATCCGTTTCATTTATACATTGAACCGCAATTCGAAAATTGGTTATTTTCCAAACTTTTTCATCTATAGATACATATACGTTATATACATAATTACAAAAATTATGACTATCAAGATAATCATATTTTTTTGTTACTAAATCTTGTATATATATCATTGTATTTCCATTCATTTTAATATATATATATTAATTTTATTTCTTTTTGGTCGTTTTTTTGTTTTTTTCTGTAGTTGATACTTGTTCTACTGTAACCTCAATTGGTTGAAACGCTTCATTTATCGAAGAAGATTCGTAACATAGATTTTCATTAACCAAATTATTTTTTGCTTTGCACCCCCTTTTGTGTGCTGACATGGCAGATTGATTTTTTGCGACATATTCACAAAATTCACAAATATATTTACTAGAAGAAAACGCATATTTCGTGGAAAGGAAATGTTCTAGACATGGTAATTGTATTTCTTCAAGTTGTTTAATCATTTTGGAAGAAAAATCCTTAACAGTTTTTATTTGTAACAATTTTTGAGTAGCAAACATCTGATATTCCTTATTAATTTCATCTAAAATTTCCTTATCTATATTATAACCATCGCCATTGCTAACAATCATTTCATCTAATTTTAATTTAAAATTATCAATAATATCAATTGCTATTTTTATTTTTTCAGCGTCATTGTTTACTTCATGAACATACAAAAGTACATTGCCATTATTTATATTAATTTCAAAATTTTCTTTATTTGCGATTCCAAAGTTTTGCGACAAAAACAAACCGCAACAGTTTTGTGTTTCAACGTCACGTATAAATTTTTTAACTTCATCTTGTATAACGTTTTTATTCCAATTTTTATTTTCAATTAAAATAGTAGGTTTGTTTTTTCGTGTTAACATAATATCCCCAGTTTCTTTTTGTTCTCCAACGCTTTCAATTTGAGCGGTTGAGTATAATGATTGTAATATATTAAATAATATATTTTCAGAGCATTTTCCTTTTACGGAAGAAATTTCCATTTTTTTTAATAATTCAGAAACATTATTTTGTAAAGATTGTTGTGTATGAACATTTGCGCTAGATATTTCCTTTACATCATTTATTCTAGTTTCTAATCTTTGTTCCGAGCTTGATATTATTGTGTTTATAAGTTGTTGTGAATTCATAAACTTAATATCAATATTTTGAATAAAATCTTCAAGAGTTTTTTTATTTATATTAGAATTCAATAACTTATTTGTATCCTCAGTGATAGAAATATTAAAACCTTTAACTATTTCGTTGATTTGCTTTGTTAAAATATCATTGTTTTTTGGGATAACATCATTAATCATAATAAAAGTTTTGTCAAATAAACTGTTATTATATTCTTTAATAAAAGGTACAATTTTTTCAGAAATATTGGAAGTAAATAATAATTTTATATCTTCCATGTATTCTCTCTTAAACTCATTGAACCTTAGACTAAAATTATGTTGTGTTTCAATATGTAATTTATTAACCGCTTCATTAACAGAAGTTAATTGTGTTTGTAATCCTTTAATGTTATTTAAAAGTTGACTTGCTATATTATTGCTGAGAGAAGATGTCATATCTTTAGAAAGGCTTTCCATTATGTTGACAAATAAGATATTCATTGCTTCAAAATCTAAATTAGGATGTTCTTTATAGAAATCCCAAACCTTTTTACTTGTAGATACAAGAGA
>Ga0114973_10000689_pt1 | contig 25458 bp, 37 predicted proteins | sample M_140807_MF_Meta_FD_87025 | JGI IMG/M metagenome (GOLD analysis project Ga0114973, IMG submission 87025) | Freshwater microbial communities from Lake Montjoie, Canada to study carbon cycling - M_140807_MF_MetaG | ecosystem: Environmental > Aquatic > Freshwater > Lake | place: Lake Montjoie...
AAAATTAGGATTTACCAGGGCGATTTGATCCGCAATGATGGTTGTAGCCAAATCTATGGCGATTTCCGGAGTGTAAAGTCCGGACTGGATCACGCAAGATTTCGCTAAACTTAAAGCTCCGGCGATCAATTCGTAGTCTTTTTTGGTCATAGCCATGTTTATGCACCAACCTTCATCAAAAGTGCATCGGCGCGGACATATTTCTGGATTGAAGAGTCCCAAACTTCCGCTGTTGGAAGTTGGTTTACAATGGAGTAAAGCGCGTTTGTGTCCGCAATTGTTGCATTTTTCAATTTATATTGTTCGACGTTTGGTAATCCAGGGTAAATCTCGTCGCCAACAACACGAACAACAATGGATTTCTTGGAATCTTTATTGTTTTCAGAAATTTCAATAATCAATTCCACTGCCATTTCTTCAGAATTTTCGTCATTCTTATGACGTTCAGTCCAATGTCCTTCGCAGTTTTCTAAGAACCATTCGCGAAGACGCACAATTTCTGAATCTTTATCGTCGATCCAACTGATCCATAATGATCCGCCGTTACCCTGATCCTCAACGGTTGCAATTCGCTTTCCGTCACGGTAAAGAGTTCCAGTTAGTGCAACTCCATTATGAGTTGAAAGCTTCTTGATGTTTTTCATTTCGTATGTCATTTGTCTTACCCTTCTGTATATCCACCGAGCCCGTCGCCCGGTTTCATAGGATCATTCTACTCCCGTGGAGTAGGAAAAGCACAGTATAGATAGGTACGTTTCTTAGAGGGGGGAGCCCCCCCTATTTTGAACGTAAAATTTAGATCCAGGATACTTCCCTTTAGCTAATCCCTGGGTATAGAGTAAGGACATCGATCTGGACGAACGGGAAGGATCGAAAAGGGGTAAAAATGTTAAAAGAAAGCAAAGTTTTTAATGGAACTTGGTTAAGTCGTCCAGGAACTTCATATTCAATTCGCAAAGGACGTTTCATGATTTCAGAAAGAATTGATGTGCATGTTTGGACAGATACAAACGAAATGGTGCTTTCGCATATTGAAGGCGATGGACGCGACAAAGAAAACTTTAAGCGTTTTGATACAAAAACCATATTTAACGGAACGCGCGAAGATGTAAAAAATTACGTAAAAGAACGTTTGGGAGAGGAAATCGCATAATGACTACAAAAGAAGAAGCTTTGAAGTTATACGACGAGGGAATTCCCACAACAATTGAAGACAATTTTTTACGATCCATGTTAAATGGACATCGTTGGGGTTGGCATCAAACTCTATTCATGATGTGTCCAGCGTGCGAGCGAAAGGCGGCAGAATAATGTCTTATACACTCACAGAACTTATTGAAAAATTAGAAGAATTAGTAGAGGAATATCCGGATCTGGCGGATCAGAAAGTCAATATGGCTTTCCAAGAGAACTATCCGCTAGCTGGTTTGATCACTTCGGTGACCGTAATTGAGGACGACGAGGACTCAGATTGCGAATGTCCGTCTACAAAATCGTGCGACGAATGCCCTAAACCGAAGCTTTGGATCGGAATTCAGGATAACTACAACACTCCATACGCGCCAAAAGAGGCATGGAATGATTGATCCTCTTGTAAAAATTCTAAAAGATGCTCACAAGGATCTGAAACGAGCTATCGATGACGTTGAAAAACGTAAAAAAGACTTCTTAGAAATCTTGCTTATTGCCAGAAATAAGGAGGGTTGGACCTATCAAGAGATTGCCGATGTTCTCGGTATCTCTACATCAAGGGTTCAACAGTTGGTTCGTCAGGCCCAGGGTAAGAAAAGATCCAATAGATGAGGCTTGAATGGCCAGAATATGCGTTGGCTTTGGCTGACGTTGCTGCGCTGAGAAGCGAAGATCCGTGGCTCAAGGTTGGCGCCGTAGTCCTTCGACCAGATAATTCGGTTGCAAGTATTGGTTATAACGGAGCGCCTTCTGGGATCCAGATTAACTGGAACGATCGGGAAGCTAGACGTCCGTTTGTGATCCATGCTGAAGTAAATGCTTTGAGATATACAACGCCTTCGGAGGTCCGTGGCGGCTTTATTGCCATTACCCATCGACCTTGCCAGGCTTGTATTCCTCTTATAGCTGCTTATGGAATCCGCCGGGTATTCTTCGGTGTTTCTCTTGATCCGCAAGTGTATTCTGAGGATCTGCTTGATAACATTGCTGGTCAACTCGACGTCAAAGTCGTGAACATTCCGAGGGGGAAAAATGCTTAATCTTATATTCGAACGCCAAAAGAAGCTCCAGGAGGAGTCATTTGGCATCGATTTTACGGATCTTTCTGATGAAGAAAGATCGCAATTTATTAAAGATATGGTCCTGGCTGCTACGGACGAGCTACATGAGGCACTTGCTGAAGTCGGTTGGAAACCCTGGGCGACGTCCCGACACATAAATCGCGAAGCTTTTGTTGGCGAATTAGTCGATGTTCTTCACTTTATTGTCAATTTGTGGCTTGCTGTAGGCGCAACTCCGGAGGAAGTTGAGCAGCGTTACCTAGAAAAGGCTACAAAAAATGCTCAACGTCAGAAAGAAGGATATGACGGCATTTGGGGTAAATGTCCGGTTTGTAAGCGCGCCCTTGATGATGCCGGTGTTATGTGCTCGGCTTCAGAAGGATGCGAGTATAAAGATGGTTTTTACAACGAGGATTGCTAATGATTACGATCCTAGAAGGCGTTGACGGCGTAGGTAAATCAAGCCACGCTGCCTGGTTAGCTAAAGAGCAAAATGCCAAAGTCCTTCATGCGGGTATTCCTCAGCATACGCATTGGTTTGGAGAGTACATAAAGCCTTTATTAGAACTTCCAGAGGATCAAAACGTGATTTTGGATCGATGGCATCTAGGAGAGGCAATTTGGCCTTTTGTTTTTAACCGTAAATCATTATATTTACGTCCAGAATCGCTTAAACTTTGCCACAAGACTCTAGAAGAATTAGGTGCTAAAATTATTTTTATCTATCGGGACGCTGATTCCATTACAAGTACCCTGATGCTTCGCGGCGAACAGGATCAGATTGACACAGTTATTAAAGCTCAAGATATGTATTTTGATCTAGTAGCTACTTTAGACAATATCCAAGTAGTAAATTCAAACGATTTGCAGCGGGAGTTACCTGATGTACATTAAACTAGACACACCCTCTGAAGTTGTTGAAGTAGCTATTGGAACTTGTATTAATTACGGATCGCCAACAACGCCTCGCGGTCAATCTACTCTTGAAGTAAATAACGTTACTTTTGAGATTCAAAGACCCTGGTTAATGCCTTTTGACGTCAAATATAGGGACATGAAACCCTTTATTGGTGCAGTCGAAGCGCTTCAATTAGTGGGAATGACTACTGCTCCTGAGCTTGTAGTCTCCGGATCTAAAGTCTTTGGAAACTACTTAGACGGCGGCATCTTTCACGGCGCTTATGGTCCAAGAATCTATGGACGACTCCAGCCTTTAGTGGATCTGCTCAAATCAGATCCGGATTCACGCCAGGCTGTTTTAACCATATTTGACTCTCGTCAGGATCTAGGAGCAAATGTAAAAGATGTTCCTTGTACCCTGGCACTGCAGTTCTTTGTCCGCGACGATAAGCTTTGCATGAGAACAACCATGCGATCCAATGATGTTTGGCTAGGTTTGCCATACGATTTGGTTCAGTTTACTGCGCTTCAAGGAGCTATTGCCGCAGCTTTAGGCATTGAAATGGGTTGGTACGCTCATTCCGTAGGATCGCTGCATTTATACGCAAGAGATATGGAACAGGCTGAACAGATCCAAGCAAACTATGACCAGAACTGGGACTATGAACCACTTTGGTCACGAGATACAATTGAACTTATATCTGGCACAGCTAGAGGAATTCTCTATGGTTGGCAGGCTAATATGTATCTTGCCGGTTTGACCAAGTTTGAAACCTGGTTAGAGAATGCAGTTTTCCAGGCTAGAGAACGGATTATATGAGTCAACACCGTAAGCATCGAGGATACGCAACCCAGCGGATCTTAGCTAAGTTTTTGCAAGAAAACGGGTTTCCTTATGCTGAATCCACTGGTGCAGGTCGATCGGGTACCGATGTCACCGGCACGATTGGGATTGATTGGGAAGTAAAGGCTCGGCGTGGGTTTCCTGTTGTTGAAACAATGGAGCAACTTAGCGAGCGAGCAAAAGAAGGTTTAGTTGGAATTGCTGTACTCAGGCCTGATGGTTGGGGTCCAGCAAAGATAGCTGATTGGCCGGCAATCGTACCTTTGAGCGTCATTGTGAAGCTCTTGCGAGAAGTCGGCTATGGAGATCCAATCGAAGGGGAAAAATAATGGCATCACCAGCTTTAGCGGTTACTGTTGGTACTGGTCGTGGATACGTCCACCCAGTTACACAAGTTATAGTTCCGTCTGTAACAACAATACTTCAAGTATTAGACAAACCGGCGCTTCCGCGTTGGGCAGCTAAATCTGTAGCAGAATTTGCTGCAGCAAATAAGGATTCGTGGGTTAATTTACCCGACGATGCAGCGATTGATTTACTCAAGGGTTCACCCTGGCGTACAAGAGATCGTGCAGCTGAAGCAGGTACCAATGCTCACGAATATTGCGAAGCTTTACTTAACGGAGAAGTGAGTATTGATGCGCAATTTGATCCACCCGGTTTAGGTGAAGCAGCTAGGAATCTTCGGGGAATTTTGAAGGCTGTGCAACCTCAACCGCTTGTCATCGAAGGGACGGTATGGTCACATAAGTATGGCTATGCCGGTTCCTTCGATGGGATCCACATTATTGATGGAGTAATCACTCTTGTTGATCTGAAAACATCGACCGGAGTTTACTCTGATTACTCGATCCAATTGGCTGCATATAAGTATGCTGACATGATCCTTAAGCCAGATGGAACCGAAGTACCGGTTCCTCCAATTGAAAAGTGCCAAATTTGGCACGCACCTAAAGAAGGATCATGGAGCGTCGTAGAAATGGACGTTACTGAGGCGGAGTTTGGCGTTTTTTTAGCGGCACTTGAAGTATTCAAGTGGAAGAACGAACGCTCAAAAAAAGTGATGGGTAAAAAAATCCGCTCATAGCTTTGCAAAAGCAAAAACAAACAACCAATCGAAGGGAAAACCATGTTCGAACAACCAAAATCGGGCGGTGGCTTTTTTAAGCCAGCCGACCACCAGGGACATCTTGTCCTATTTACTAATGTAAAATCATCAGCGCGTCGTTATGACGAACTCCGTAAGGGAGAAATTGATGAGTTTACAGTTGACTTCGTCGATCTTGACGGAGACCAGCAGATACAAACTGATGTAAAAGTTGGACACGTTGGTATTACTAATAAGCTAACTGTTGGATCTAAAAACGTCTTAGCGCGAGTTGGGACCGTCGACACTGGAAAAGGAAATCCTGCATGGGTTCTCAATAATTTCCAAGATGCTGACGTTGCTCGCGCCCAGGCATGGGTTGAAGCACAAGCACAAAAAGCTTTTGCTCAACCAGCTGTTGCGGCCGTTCCTGCAGCAGCGCCGGTTAATACTTCGGCACAATCCGCGGTTACGGGGGGAATGACTCAGGAGCAAATTGCATTACTTATGCAACAGCTTGGAGCCACGCCGGTAACGCCGAAGTTCTAACCAAATAGATGCGTGCAGGATCGGTGATACCTTTCCGCTGATCCTGTACGCATTACTTATCCTGAAGGGGAATTATGTTTGAATTTATATCTGGAATGTTTATATCTTTCCTATTGATCCAAATGATTAATAGGTTTTCACTAACTCGTCCAATCAAGATTGACACAAGCGAAATGGAGTCACTAGAAAAGCTCGGTCAAGCAATTGAGAGAAAGAGAGAAAGATGAAAGTACACGTCAATATCCGATTTGTGATTACGCTAGTGATAACTTCACTAGCTTTTTACGCTGTAGGAGTAAATCATTCTAAAGAAATAGAGCAGAAAAATTCAGCGTTGGAGTATATTAAAGCAACAACGGAAAGCTTTCAGGTAAATGAGGCTCGTTACCTAGCTTTTCAACTACTAACAAGCAAGCAATTTGAATGCTTAGACTATGTGTTAACGCACGAATCTCACTGGAACTCAAAGGCAAAAAACCCTAATAGTTCAGCAAAAGGAATCGGGCAGTTATTAAACGACACATATCGCAACATTGGTATGAAGCATTCGACAGATAGTCGAGCGCAACTTATAGCAACGCTTGCGTACATAGGCCGATGGTACGGATCGGCGGGCCCATGTGGAGCAAAAGCTCACTGGTTAAAACATAAGTGGTATTAGGAGAGGATCAAATGAAAAAGATTAGTGCTTATGCAGGGTGGAACTGGAACGGCTTTGGTATCGGATTTCACTTTGATAAGTGGCATTTTTCCATAGATTTAGGCTTTGCCTGGATCTCGTTTGAATGGTAAGCAATGCCAACGTACAATTTTAAATGTAATTCCTGCGGGATTACAGTCGAAGTCACCCGGAGTGTAGATGAAGATTCTGCGCTCCGGTGTGACTGCGGCGAAATGATGTCTAAGATGTTTTCTGTACCAGGTATAGTTTTTAAGGGAACGGGTTGGGGAGGAAAGCTATGAGTATTGATTGGTCAAGAGTTAGAGCATGCAAAGATTGCTGCGACATACGCAAAGCTACGGATTTAGAAGTAAACAATTACATCGAGGATCACGTTTCACGCGATGATGAAATTTGGTATTGTGGCGGTTGCCGGAATTCAAAAAACGAGTGGGTAATTGGAGAGATGCTTTGGGACATAGAAAATGAATTTTTAGTAACTCCATGTTGTCATACGGAGGCAGCAGAAGCGCTAAATAGCTACGATCCATCGGCTTACCGAACAAAGAGTAAAATATGAGTAATTGTACGCGCTGCGATGAAAAACTAGAAGAAGATACAGGTATTCGATTACTAAACTGGATTCTTTGCGAAATTTGTTTTGACGATATTTAACTAAATTGTTTGAAAGGGGAGAAGATGAATCCAGCTGAAGAAGTAGCCGTAATGGGTCCTTACGAAAGATCCGCCAAAGAGTATAGAGCTTTGGGTTGGCTTGACGTATTGCCTTTACCGGCAGGTAAAAAAAGCCACCCGCCAACAGGATTTACAGGCAAGAGATTTGCACACGTATCTCCAGACGATGATCAGATCCTGAATTGGATCAAGAATAAAGGTCTTGGAAATATAGCTTTGCGCATGCCCGCTAATGTGCTTGGGATTGACGTTGACGCATATGGCGATAAAGCCGGATCTGAAACCTTGACACGAGCCATAGCAAGTTTGGGTCCGCTGCCAGATACCTGGAGAGTTACTTCTCGCGATGACGGTACTAGCGGAATCAGATTTTACCGAGTTCCCGAGGGTCTTCAGTGGCCCAATCAGGTTGGCCCTGGTATTGAAACAATTCATCGAGGACATCGATATGCTGTAGTTTGGCCCAGCCTTCACCCTGAGGGAAGGGTTTATCGTTGGATCGGTCCGGATAACATGACTGCAATTGGCACCGGACCATCACCAATGATCCTTCCCGAGCTACCTTCAACCTGGGTTCAAGAACTTACTCACGGTCAACTTGCCACGGCAGCCACCGAACGGTCTGATGCGAACGCTGAAGAAATGGCTGTTGCATTTGCCGAATGGTGTACGCCAGGTAATCCTTGCGCTTTAGTTAATAGGAAAATTGAGGATCTAAACGAAGCTTTATCTGGTCGTTTAGGATCGCGACACGATGCCGTACGAGATCTTATGCTAAGCTTATTGCGGCTTGGTCAAACAGGTCATACTGGAGTGAATTATGCATTACAAAAAACTGGTCAAGATTTTTCGGCAATTGTCGGGGCTGATCGAGGATCTGTAACGGCAGATCTTGAGTGGCGTCGTATGTTACTTGGCGGTATCTCTATTATTCTGGCTAATCTTCACCCGCATGAGATTTGTCACGGGAAGGATTGTGACGGTAAGCTTAAAGGCATGGAGTTCAACGTAACCGAATTCCTGGCAGCACCAGCTCCAAACGCTATTGCAGATCGTGAATTAGATGAAGAAGTATCTATTTACGCCGATCTGTCGTGGTTACTGACCGGTAAGACTCCCGTTATTGATCCTCCGACTTGGATCACAAGATCTGATGGAGCTTCACTCTTCTATCAGGGTCGAATTAATGGTGTGTTTGGTGATCCGGAAACGGCTAAATCTTGGCTTGCAATGTGCGCCGTGGTTGAAGGACTTCAGAAGGGCCGCAAAGCAGTCTACTTAGACGTGGATCACAACGGATCGGGTGAAATAGCTACTCGCCTTATCTCTCTTGGTGCTCCGATAGCTTTTGTGGCTAATCCTGAGTATTTTAGGATCGCAGAACCCGAAGACATCATTGGACTTCGATCTTTTATTCATGATATGCTTGAATGGAAACCGGAGATAGCGATTGTAGATTCTTTAGGTGAAATTGTGCCTATGTTGGGCCTTAAATCTACAGATAACGATGATATTACTAAAGCTATTCGAGCTATCTGCAAGCCTTTGGCTCACGTGATTGGCGCCTGTGTTATTACGATTGACCATTTACCAAAAGGCGTTGATGCCAGATCCTCCGGTTATGCCATTGGCGGCACGGCTAAGAAACGCGCTGTTGACGGATCATACTTATCAGCTGAAGTTCTATTGGCTCCAGCGCCTGGTAAGCTAGGCAAGATCAGCCTTTCTATTGAAAAGGATCGTAACGGAGGACTTAGATCTGCCTCTCCTGGTAAGCATGCTGGAACGTTTGTCCTAGATTCAACAGAAGAGGGCAGAACTAAATGGCATATAGAAATGCCGACACTTTCCCACGATGGCAAGATGCGACCTACTCTTCTTATGGAAAGATCGTCCAGATTTGTCCTTGAATGGATCGGTGAAGATGCTCCGACCCGAAACGAGATCGTGAAGGGCGTAAAAGGCAAAGATTCGGCCGTAGGTCTTGCAATTGACGTTCTCGTTGAGGAAGGTTATCTATCCGAGACAAAAGACGGAGAATCTAAGAATTCAGCCCGTCGCTTTACTTCGATCAAGGCGTATTCAAGCGCTAATGATCCTTTATCTGATAATAACAAATCGTTATTTACTCAACCAAGGGGAAAAAATGACTTATACTTCGATTGATTGCCAATCGTTCGCAGGCGGATTTACTTTAGGAGCTAAGCTAGCAGGATTTGAAATCATCGGTAAGCGTGAAGCTACCGGAGGGTTTGGAGTCCCAGCGGTAAAAGGTAACAAAAAGTTACTTGGCGACTTCAGCATAGAAGCTGGCGCTCCAGATACCTGGACGCCTCTTAAAGCCGATCTTGTCTTCGGAAATCCCCCGTGCTCAGGCTTTTCTAATCGATCCAGTATGGTCCGAGGACTAGACGAGAACGGAGAGATCCAAAGAGTTCAGTACACCGGATACGCAGCGGCGCCTAACCAATGTATGTGGGATCTGATCGAATACGCTGCTAAATGTGATCCTGAGATTGTTATGTTTGAGTCCGTCCAGGGCGCCTATAACAAGGGTCGAGACCTCATGCAGGATCTAAGAAATAGCCTTGAGATGAAAACCGGCAGCCAATACCACCTTTATCACGTTCTTCATGATGTAGCTAAGCTAGGCGGAGCTCAGGAACGCAAGAGATATTTCTGGGTTGCTGCCAGGATCAAGTTCGGAGTCGATCCGGTCGAGATCAGCCCTACTACGGTCAAAGATCGCATCGGTGACCTTGAGAACGTTGCTCTAGGATCGATGAACGGTCACCAGATCGAGGATACTCCCCGAGGTCGTCGGGTAACTGAGCTAGCGTCCAAGGTGGAATGGAAAGCGAACGAGGTATCAGGAGACGTGTATCGACGGGCTCTGGATCTTGGTGCTGATCTTGCCCTTTGGGACGATGATCTGAAAAGTGATAAGGGTATTACCCAATTTGCTCCGAAAAGACTGAGCTATGATACCCCTTCAAATGTTCTCGCCGGAGATGCCCTTTGGCGTCAGGTTCACCCAACTTTGCCCCGGACTTTGACACATCGGGAAGTTGCTCGGCTGTCCGGGTTCCCCGATGATTGGGACTGCAAGCCGTATCAGGATCGTAAAACTAATGCGTATTGGTGGGGAAAAGGGATCTGTATTGAAGCTGGAAAATGGATCTCGACTGCGGCTTACGATGCCATTTCAGGTCAATCTCAAGCTTACCAGGGCGAACTTATTGGTGACCGAGAGAGTCTTATTGACTTCAGCAAGACTAAAAAAAATGGATAAATTTAACACTTGTGCTGATTGCGGAAGGTTAAATCTTGGTCTTTGGCGTTGCAATTGCACCCAAAACGGATCAGTTCCTCCCACTCCTCCTAGTTCCTCCCAGGTTCCTCCCAGCCTAACCTCTGATGACCCAAAAAGAGGTTCCTCCCGTTCCTCCCGTTCCTCCTTAAGAGGAGGAACGGAGAAGGAGGAATCTCTTGGATCAGACAATGATATAAATATCAAAAGCTCTTCCCAAGATTTTAAATGAGTCAAACCTTCATTGACACGGCGCTAGAAGAAGCAATGTGCGCGAAATGTGATGCATCACTTTGGGCAGGTCATTCCGGGGGATTTCTAGTTAAGCTCGATAGAATTCTGTTATCTAAGTTCGATGAGCTTCAGATCCAACTCGGCGGAGGATCGACCTACCGTTTGGAAACGACAAGCAAGGGCACCATTGCTAAGCATCGCAGCCTTTTGGATCTGCGGTCTGGAATCAATAAAACCCAACCTTTGATCGTGTCCTTGCATGTCTGCAAAGAAAGCGATATTAAAGATGCTACGCTCCCGTTCTGAGTTGATGACAACGCTCATTAACGACGTTGCTAAGCTTACGAAAGCTTACGATCACGAAGAGCCAATGGACAACGGTAAGACGCACGTCTCAAGGCATCAGGGCCTACTTCAGCAGCTTTGGGTTGAGATAAATGAGTCTACACCCGCACCAGATCCAGAGGGGTCCTCTAGATCGTCCTCGGCGCGTTCTAAACCGCCAATGAGCGAAGAATTACTTGGTTATCTAATTCAAGGTCAAAAGCTAGCGATTTCGTTGGTCATGATGTCAGGGGGTAAGCTTGCCACAAATACGGCTGAGAATTATTGGCAGCTTCCTAATTTAATGATTAATGCAACTGATGAGCTCGTGGATCATGTATCTGGACAGGTAGCTTACTATAAAAATCAATTAGAACTAATTCTTACCTGGAAAGAGGAACCTCGTAGGATCCCTGGAGCATGCCCGATGTGTGACATGAAACACGCAATTATTATTCAAATGGATCGGCATGGACCCATCTCAGCTAAATGCGTTAAATGCCATGCTGAATGGGATAAAACAAAGCTAGGCGTCCTGGCTGGATCATTAAAGTATGAAACACCGGAGAGGTAGCTCGTATCAGATATGGCAAAATTAGCACAAACATGGTATAAATATCCCCGGCGAGTTGTTTCTAAATTAGGTTGGACCCTAGAATGACAACTTTGATTGCTTACCAGGGTGAAGGCTTTTGTGTTATAGCCGCAGATTCACAAACTACTTTTAATAACATGAGTGCAGATTGTTCTCCTATGGGGAAAATTGCAGTTAATGGAAAGTTCCTTGTATCAGCTGCAGGAACAGTACGTGGAATGAATTTAATTCAGCATTCATTTCGTCCGCCTGCACTACGATCCACAACGGATCTAGATAGCTACATGATTAATAAATTTGTTCCGGCATTACGTAAAATATTTATAAGTGCTGGTTATGATATTAAAGACAGCGCGGATATTGCTTCGCATGAGAATGATTTTATTGTTGCTATTAATGGAACATTGTTCTTTGTTGATTCAGTATATGGCGTTGAACGTAATAAAGATAATATTCATATAACCGGATCTGGTCAATCGCTTGCTCTTGGCGCAGCTTATGCATTAGGTATTAAAGATGCAGATGACTACGAAGAAGTTGTAGATATAATCGTTCAATCAGTACAAACAGCAATTAAGTTTGATATCTATTCAAGCGGAGCAGTACAGATCGCGGTGCAATTCACCGATGGCAAAATACTTATGACTACATTAGACGATGAATAAACCATGCTTAGATTGTGGTGTGTTAGCAAACAAACCTAGATGTTCTATTTGCAATAAGAAGTATGAGAAGTTCAAAGCAACTTCTCGTCCCTCACGCGCAGATAGAGGTTACGATGCAAATTGGAAAAGGTTATCAAAACAACTTAGATTGCTACAACCTTATTGCACTATTTGTAAAGCAACTAACGATTTGACCGTGGATCACATAATCCCTTTATCAGGTGGTGGTCTCACGGTCCAATCCAATCTTCAAGTCTTATGTAGACGATGCAACAGCAGCAAAGGAACTTCTTCTTCCTAGATAACGATTTGTTATACTAAATCTTATAGAACGCCCACGGGCAGACATGGTACGGGCTAAAAGTACGTGTACAAGCTGCCCCAGTTACCCCGCAGCCCCGATAGCGCGTAAAGTATCAAAATTATGAAATTGACAAAACTGGAGGATTTTGATGACGGCGGGTCGTCCACGCAAACCCATTGAACAAAAGCGCAAAACGGGTCGAACTCCTACAACGGATTCAGGAGGTCGCAAACTTCCTGATGTTCAGAAGATCACAGTATTGCCGATGGCCGATGGTATTCCGACTCCTCCTATGGATCTAGGTTTAGAAGGTAGAGAGCTTTGGGGAAAAGCATGGGATCGAGCTATTACCTGGCTTTCTCCCGTAAGTGATTTAACACAAGTTCATCACGCTTGCAGAGTTGCAGATGATCTTAATTTAGCGAGAACAGTTTACAATACGACGCATGACTCACAAGACGGGCGGCTTGTGGTTGCACTAAGTAAGTCTTTTCATGAAGCTTTGGCTTCATTAGGATTTACACCTACATCTCGCTCGCAATTAGGCGTAGCGGAGGTTAAGCGTGTCACAGCTCTCGAACAACTTATTGCTACCAAACGAGCCAAGTAATTCGTGGCCGCCCAAGTGGCTTACACCTGTATCTGAAGAGGATCAACAACGAGGCGACGGTCCTGTCTTTAAACAGTTTGCTGAAACAGTTTGTCGCGTTACCAAAGACTCATTAGGTGGTCAAGCTGGAGAGTTAATTCGTTTTCGCAGTTGGCAAGAGAATCTTCTTAATCACGCTTTAGCAAGAAAAGAAAACGGTAGATTTAAACATCGCATTGCCTTGATTGGCATGGCACGTAAAAATGGTAAGTCTGCTCTTGGTGCTTCGGTCGGTCTAGCAGGTTTAACGCTAGGCGGACAAGGTTCTGAGATCTATTCATGCGCAGCGGATCGAGATCAAGCACGAATTGTGTTTGGTACTGCTAAGCGAATGGTTGAATTAGACGAAGAACTATCTAAAATGTTTACTCTTTACCGTGATGCAATTGAATATAAAGATACAGGTTCTGTCTATAAAGTCCTCTCGGCAGAGGCTTACACAAAAGAAGGTCTCAATCCGTCACCTCTTGTGATCTTCGATGAAGTCCACGCGCAGCCAAATCGCGAACTTTGGGATGTAATGTCTCTTGCCGGAGGCGCAAGAGCCGATTCTTTACTGTTTGGTATTACTACTGCTGGTGTAAAAACGCAGACTGATGGTCAAGATTCTTTGTGTTATTCACTTTATCAGTACGGTCAGCAGCTAGTTAAAAAAGAATTAGAAGATCCGTCATTCTTCTTTGCTTGGTGGGAACCCAAAAATGTAGAAGCGGATCATCGAGAACGATTTATGTGGGAAGAATCAAATCCAGGTTTTAACGACATTGTTGACTCTGAAGATTTTGAGTCTTCTGTACTTAGAACACCAGAAGCAGAATTTCGAACTAAGCGAACTAACTGCTTTGTTTCAACATCTACCGCATGGCTTCCTACCGGAAGCTGGGACGCGTTGATTGACAAAGACAGAGTGCCAATGCAAGGCGAAAATGTAATTCTTGCATTTGATGGAGCTTTCTCTAATGACTCTACAGCTCTAGTTGCGTGGCTTATTGGTTCTGAAAAACCACATTTAATGGTTGTAGGACTATGGGAAAGACCGATTGATGCTGATCAGTCTTGGCACGTGCCTGTTGCAGAGGTTGAAAAGACTATTATTGATGCCTGTAGAGATGGCAGATTTAACGTAAAAGAGATCGTTTTTGATCCTGCACGATGGAATAGAACTTTTATGGTTTTAGATGAAGATGGTTTGCCATGTGTTTCATATCCAAACTCAGCAGAACGTATGGTTCCCGCAACACAAAAGTTTTATGAAGCAGTAGTAAATCAATCATTTACACACGATGGTGATGAACGTCTTGCAAGACATGTAGCTAACTGTGTGACAAAGCAATCATCACGTGGTGTCATGGTTGCTAAAGCTTCTTCTCGAAGAAAAGTAGATGCTGCGGTTGCTTCGATCTTTGGTTATGACCGAGCAACACAACCACCCGAACCCAAAGAACCTGTTGCCAGGTATTTCTCAATACAAGTATGAGGAGCATCATGAAAAAACTTGACTTTGCTTTATTAACAGAATTGGCAGGAGTAATTCTTGTCGCAATTGGGGTCGCTATGTTCTCTGTTCCACTTTCTTTTATTACGGTGGGTGGATTTCTTATTTGGGCTACAGAAAAGGCTAACTGATGACAGCTGGAATTTATAACGCAACCATAGATCAAGGTGCTACGTGGAGCGTTACGGTCACATATAAAGATTCAAATGGTGCGCCAATTAACTTAACTGGTTATACAGCAGCAATGCAAGTCCGTCAGCAATATAGTTCTACAGATGCAGATCTAACATTGACCAGTCCAAGTGGCGGAATTGTAATTACGCCGTTAACGGGAGTTATTGTCATTACAATGTCAGCTACACAAACACTTTCTTTATCAGAAGGTTTTTATGTATACGATGTTGAACTTACATCAGGAACTTTTAAGGACCGTATGATGCAAGGGCAATTAACCGTTGCTCCAGAGGTGACGCGTGTCTGATAATCAAGTCACTATTGTTAAAGATATTAACACAGTAACTATTGCTGATGCTGGTACTCAAGGTCCTTCAGGTGCTCAAGGCATAACAGGTTCTCAAGGAATACAAGGTATACAAGGTGCGCAAGGCGTTCAAGGCGTTGTTGGCACACAAGGACTTGTTGGATCTCAAGGTTTGCAAGGTACACAAGGTGTAAACGGTGTTCAAGGAATTACCGGCATTCAAGGTACACAAGGTTTACAAGGTAATCAAGGAACGCAAGGTGTAGTTGGCTTACAAGGTTTAACTGGGATTCAAGGCACTCAAGGTCTTACTGGTTTACAAGGAGCAACAGGTACTCAAGGAACTCTTGGAACTCAAGGCACTACTGGAACTCAAGGCACTACTGGAACTCAAGGATTGCAAGGTCGCCAAGGTACAGTTGGTAATCAAGGAACTATTGGCACACAAGGAACAACCGGTTTACAGGGAACTACCGGTGCGCAAGGTTTAACTGGCACGCAAGGTTTAACTGGAATTCAAGGATCTGTCGGTATTCAAGGCACAGTTGGATCTCAAGGTTTAACTGGTACCCAAGGAATTCAAGGAATACAAGGACTACAAGGTTTAGGCGATAGATACCAAACAACGTCTACTACTTCTATTACACTTCCAGCATCTGGTGTTGTGGCTTTAATTGTAGGTGCTAATCTTTCTTACTCAACTGGTCAAACCGTTTCTGTTGCAAACACCGTTGCCCTCTATTTTATTGGCGACGTCGTCAGCTACAACGTCAGCACTGGAGCGCTCAGCGTCTCAGTCACTCGCACCAACGGTACTGGCCTTTACTCCTCTTGGGCTGTAAACCTTGACGGCGCAGTCGGTATTCAAGGTGTTCAGGGAACTCTTGGAAATCAAGGAACACTTGGCGCGCAAGGTACTACAGGACTGCAAGGTTCTACTGGCACACAAGGCGTGACTGGATTACAAGGATCTCTTGGTCTGCAAGGTAACACTGGAACTCAAGGTGTTACTGGTTTACAAGGTTTTAACGGAACACAAGGAACTTTAGGAACACAAGGTTCTACAGGCACTCAAGGTATTATCGGTGTTCAAGGAATTACTGGCACAACCGGTAATACAGGTCTTCAAGGTACTACTGGAGCACAAGGAACTACTGGAGAAACTGGTCTACAAGGTTTAATTGGTTTGCAAGGAAATTCTGGAACTAATGGTACAAATGGTGCACAAGGAACTACTGGAACCCAGGGTCTTGTTGGAAATCAAGGAACTATTGGACAACAAGGTGTTACAGGTTTTCAAGGTACTACTGGCGTAAACGGCACTCAAGGCTTAATAGGTACCCAAGGATCAGTAGGTACGCAAGGAACTGATGGTATAACAGGTAATCAAGGCACTCAAGGCATTCAAGGTACGCTTGGTTTGCAAGGTACAACTGGACTACAAGGATTCTTTGGAACTCAAGGCGTTGGTGGAGTACAAGGCACAACTGGTGAAAACGGCAATGCTTATATCGTTGACTTCTTAGATGGCGGTTCTTCACCAATAATTCCAGACATTATTTATGATTCTGGTGTTTCAACCACCTTAACATGGACTTACACCATTGACGCAGGTGGCGCAACGGTTTCATTCTAACTACGGCTAAAGGACAAAAATATGACATCACGCTTACAAAATCGCCGCGATACAGCTGCAAACTGGACCGCTAATAATCCAACACTTGCTGCTGGTGAGATTGGGCTTGAAACTGATACAGCAAAGTTTAAGATGGGCAATGGATCAACAGCTTGGACTTCACTTGCGTACGCGTACACAGCGGGTGCGCAGGGCACTACCGGCACTCAAGGTTTAACTGGCGCGCAAGGAATACAAGGTACAACAGGCTTACAAGGCACTACTGGTTTTCAAGGCACTACCGGAACGCAAGGTATTACCGGAACGCAAGGTATACAGGGAACACAAGGAATACAAGGTACAACAGGCTTACAAGGCACAAGTGGATCTCAAGGCACTACTGGAACTCAAGGCATTCAAGGAACGCAAGGAATACAAGGCATCACTGGCACTACTGGCGGTGGAATTGCAGGATTTAACGCACAATCTGGTTCAACCTATACTCTTGTTCTTGGAGATCTAAATAAATTAGTTACAGCATCAATTGCAAATACAATTACAGTTCCACCATCAGTTTACTCAGCAAATGATGTAATCAATATTCAACAGATTGGCACAGGACAGATAACATTTGCGGCTGGCTCTGGTGTAACAATTACTTCAAATGGAGCAACTAGTGCGGCACCAAAAACTAGGACTCAGTATTCAGCATGCAGTGTTATTTGTACAGCTGCAAACGTGTTTACTATTATTGGTGACATTGCCTAATGCCAATTTTAGGAATTGTAGCTAGTCAGATTTCTGGCCACCTTAATCTTGTAACAGACTTTCTTGTTATTGCAGGCGGCGGTGGCGGTGGTGGAAATCTTGCAGGTGGCGGTGGTGCTGGTGGGCTTGTTTATACCGCAGCACAGAAACTTTCTTTTAACACTTCCTATACAGTAACAGTAGGACCTGGCGGTGCAGGAGCATCAAGCGGTGGGCCAAGTGGAACTGCTGGCACAAACTCTAATGTTACTGGAACTGGATTGTCTTTAACTGCTGCCGTTGGTGGTGGAGCTGGCCAAGGAGATTCATACTTAACGGTCGGATTAAACGGCGGTTCAGGTGGCGGTGGTTCCCGTGCTAGTGGCAATTTTGGAACTGGAACTTCAGGGCAAGGCAATAATGGCGCGGCTGGGTACGGTACACCGTACCAAAACGGCGGAGGCGGCGGTGGTGCGGACGCCGCTGGATCTACTAATAGCGGTAGCTATAACGGCGGTGCTGCTGGTAATGGTACAAATACATATTCAACCTGGGCAAGTGCAACATCATCAGGTGTAAGTGGATATTATGCAGGTGGTGGTGGTGGCGGCGGTGGAGCAAGCGGAAGTGCTAACGGCGGTGCGGGTGGTGCAGGTGGTGGTGGTAACGGTGGTGGAACATCAGCCGCTCCAATCGCAGGAACAGTCAATACTGGCGGCGGCGGCGGCGGTGGCTATTGGGATTCTTATTCTCCGAAGCACCTTGGCGCGGCTGGAGGATCAGGAATCGTGATTACTCGCTATTCAGGAGCACAAGCTGCCAATGGTGGAATTGTAACTGCATCTGGTGGCTATACGTATCATAAGTTTACTTCTGATGGCAATTTTGTAACTTTAGCTTCAGCTGCAAAAGCATCAGGCGGTACTGTTGTACTTTCTGGTGGTTATTTTTATCACACATTTTTATCAGATGGAACATTTACACCTGCATCATCAACATTGACTTGTGACGTGCTTGTTATTGCAGGCGGCGGAGCTGGTGCATATTTGTACGGAGGAGGCGGTGGAGCTGGTGGAGTTTCTTATCAAACTGGAAGATCAGTAACTACTGGTGCCAAAACAGTAACCGTTGGTGGTGGTGGAACTGCACCTGGAACTACTGGCAATGGCGGCAATGGAAATAACTCTGTATTTGATACCATTACTTCAAACGGAGGTGGTGGCGGTGGCGCATGGATAGCAAGCACAGGAACTAACGGTCTTGCTGGCGGTTCTGGTGGTGGAGGATCTATGGGAACTAGCTCTGGAAATACAACATCAGGCGGCACTGCAAATCAAGGTTCCTCAGGCGGAGCAACTGGCTATGGAAACAATGGCGGCGGCGGCCTTCGCGGTAGTGGTAGCACTTATTTTGGCGGCGGCGGCGGCGGTTCAGGATCAGTAGGCACGTCAGCGGTTGCAGGACAGGGCGGCGCGGGTGGAGCAGGTAAAAATGATTGGTCAACTTGGGCATCCGCAACTAGTACTGGTGTTTCTGGTTATTACGCTGGAGGTGGTGGTGGTTCAGGAGAAGGTGGTGGAACTGCTCCTGCTGGTGGTTCTGGTGGCGGAGGAAGAGGCCAACTTTACGACACTGTTGGCGCGGTATCTGGAACCGTTAATACAGGTTCGGGCGGAGGCGGACTAGCAAATAATGCAACACCCGGTAATGGTGGTTCTGGCATTGTTATTATTCGATACGCAATCTAAATAGGGGGCAATATGAAAAACAATGTAACAAAGATTAAAGAAAGCAAAACAACACAATGCTTTTCATACGAGATCAGTATGCTGGTTCATGTTATTGCAGACAATGAGGAAACAGCTAAGTCTCAATTAGATGAAAAAGGCGGAATTGTTACCAAGCGTGATGTTAAGTTAGTAAACACAGTAACGCTTTACGGCGAAGATAAGGATAAATAAATGTCACATTGGGCAAAAGTAGAAGATGGTGTAGTCACACAGGTTAATGTAGTTGAAGATGAGTTTCTTTATGCCAATCCTGATCGATACACAGGCACTTGGATCAAGACTTCTTATAATACACACGGCGGAGTTCATTCTTTAGGTGGAACACCATTAAACAAAAACTATGCAGGCGTTGGATATACATGGGATGGTACAGGATTTGCTGCACCACAGCCATATTCTTCTTGGACTTTAAACTCAGAAACTTATATTTGGGAAGCACCAACTGTAATGCCTATTGATGGCAAATTATACACTTGGAATGAAGCAAGTCTTTCCTGGGTTGAACTATAATAAAATAAAAAAGTCGGGGGACTAATGAATCTAGTTAAAAAAGCAGTAAAGTTTGGTGGTAAATTAGCACCACTAGTTATTTCAGAAGGTCTTACCTCTGGAACTGGTTTAATGAATCCGTCAGTTTTTATAGATAACGATGGCGACATACTCGTCAATCTGCGCCATGTGAACTACACGCTTTATCACGCAGAGAGCACTCAGCGATTCCCGTCTCGGTGGGGCCCACTTGGGTACCTGCACCCAGAAAAAGACCAGCGACTGGTCACAGAGAATTACGTTTGCAGGTTGAACTCAGACCTTGAAATAACAGACCACGCAAGAGTTGAGATGCTCGAGTTGCACACTCCGATTTGGGAGTTCGTGGGACTTGAGGACGCTAGACTAGTGCAGTGGGACGGAGAATACTCCATCATTGGAGTTCGCAGAGACACGACCACAAACGGCGTCGGCCGCATGGAGAAGTCAATCATCAAGCTTGACAAATCCAAGTGGAGTGCCAAAGAGGTCAAGCGCACGCGCATTCCAGCTCCAGATCCAAATGAGTCATATTGTGAAAAAAACTGGATGCCAGTTGTAGAAAGACCAAATCAGTTTATTAAATGGACTAGTCCAGTTGAAGTCGTTGAATTGCAAGGCAATAAGTGTATTCAACTTGCGGTCAAACAAGGTATAAAGCCAAACAAAGATCAAAGAGGTGGCTCACAAGTTATTAAGTGGGGCAACGTCTACATTAGCGTTACGCACGAAGTTGACTTGTTTAAGAACTATCTAGAACAAAAAGACGGTCTGTACCGCCACCGCTTATGCGTATGGGACAATCAACTTAATCTTGTGGGTCTTGGTCAACCGTTTAGTTTCTTAAATGGAAACATTGAGTTTTGTGCTGGCGCTGCAGTCTTTGAGGGCGACCTGCTCATTTCGTTTGGCTTTCAGGACAACGCGGCCTTTATACTGCGGACACCAAAAGCTGTAGTTGAAGACATGATTGTTGAGGCACTCGATGCTAATTGAGTCTCTCATAGTCAGCATATCGCGTGATCCATTTAACCCAGAACTTAACTTTCAAGCAGCAACTGAGTATGAAAAACTTGGACAAACTGCAAGTGCTGTTTCATTTTACTTGCGAACAGCAGAGTATGGTTACGAATCACACCAAGATCTAGTTTACCTTTCGCTGTTAAGACTTGCCTCCTGCTTTAACGATCAAAATGACAGACTTGCCACTGTGTCAAATTCACTTTTGCAAGCTGTAGCTTATCAACCTCACAAGGCAGAAGCATATTTTCTTTTGTCCGAATTCCATGAAAGACAAAAGAACTGGCAAGAGTGTTATACTTTTGCAGCAATTGGTCTTGGACTAGATCCTAAAGACTACCGGCTCCAGTTTGAAAAAGCTGTAAGTGGTTGGTGGATTGGCCGTGCTGAAGAGTCAAAAGAACTGTTTCAATCTTTGCTTAAACGCAAAGATTTATTACCGCACTATAAAAAAGCAATTGAGTTAAATCTTGATTCTATTTGATATCGGCGCCAATCGTGGCGATGCCGTGATTGCAGGTCTTAAACAAGGTTATAAAGTTATTGCAATTGAACCTTCCCGCATTTTTGGCCAACTTGTTAAGAACTTTGTCTACAACTCTAGTGTTATACCGCTAAGGTATGCAGTATCTAATACAAATGATGAGTTAGTTGAGTTTTACGAAGCAGAAGAAGACGGCTTAAGTACTCTAAACAAAAACTGGCTAACTTCAGATGAAATGCCTTATAACGGAAAATTTTACAGAACAACTTATGCAAGTACAATTACAATTGATTACCTTGCATATAAGTATGGACATCCTGATCTTATAAAAATAGATGTTGAAGGCGCTGAATGGAACGTTTTAAAAGGAATGACTAGATCTTATGGTGTTGTGACTTTTGAATGGACTTTAGCTACTATGAATGAACATCAAAAGCAGTTAGAGTATCTTGCTAGTTTAGGTTACACAGAAGTAGGACCTCAGTTTATCGAGCATCACTTGCAACCACCAAGCGAGTGGTTTAATCTTTCCAACTTTGATTTCATTGGTTGGCGCACCGCAAATGCGCACTACTGGGAAACAGACGGCTGGAAAGTTTCAATGCTACGACCTACCTCCGATGTTGGTATGGTTTGGGTAAAATGCAACAATGAACATCAACTTAAGACAGAAAAGGCTACTAAATGAGCTTATCAAATAGACTGCGAAAAACAGGAGAAAAAAGAACTAATAATCAGTTCTTAGAACCATTTTTGCCTGGTCGTGCTTTGTACGCAACTCCAGCAGGAGTAGATGTAAACTCTGATACTGCAATTCGCATGTCAACTGTTTACGCTTGCGTACGACTATTAGGTGACACTATTAGTTCTCTTCCACTATCTGCTTATGTTCGTCGTGGACGTTCAAGAATAAATTATGCAACTGTTTATGGTGAATTGCCGGCATGGATCAACAAACCAAATCCTGATTCAACTCGTTTAGAGTTTTATGAGCAAGTAATCTCATCGCTAAACCTTCATGGCAATGCATTTATTTTAACCGTACGTGACGATATGGGCGACGTTCAAGAGCTTTACTGCATAAACCCACTTCAAGTTCGTATTCGTCGTCCTGATCCAATGGGTGAAATTGAGTACATAGTTACTATTGGTCAAAACGCACAAGATCCAGTAAATCAGTTCTACGACAATGCACAACCTTTTGATCCACTATCAGTTAAAACAATGGTTCTAACAAAGAATGAAATTTTACACATTCCTATGTTTAGACTACCCGGTCAATTACTTGGACTTGGTCCAATTGCAGCAGCTCGCATTACTTTAGGATCTGCTATGGCCGCAGAAGTTTATGCAGCAAGTTACTTTGGAAATGCAGCAAATCCTGGTGGAGTTATTGAATCTCCAGGTGAAATGACCGAAGAACAAGCTGCTGACATTGCACGAAACTGGAATATGTCACACACAGGACCTTATCGTGCTGGAAAGCTAGGTATTTTAACTAGCGGCGCAACATTTAAGCCACTTACTCTTAATGCTGCTGATGCACAACTTCTAGAAGTACGTCGATTTGGTGTAGAAGAAATTGCTAGACTATTCCGTGTACCTGTATCTTTACTTGGTCACCCCGTTGCCGGCGCGATGTCATTTGCATCTGTTGAAGCTCAGAACTTGTCATTTGTTCAGCATTCATTGCGCCCTTTGCTTGAAAGACTAGAACAAGCACTTTCACCGTTGCTTCCTGAGTCTGATGGATTTATGAAATTTAATCTAGATGCGTTACTACGTGGAACAACACTAGAACGCTACGATGCTTACACAAAAGGTCTACGCGAAGGTTTCTTAAGCCTTAACGATGTCCGTTATGTAGAAGATCTTGCGCCTCTTGGAGAACCTGGCGATCAATACCGAGTTCCATTGCAGAATATTGATGCAGCAGACGCAAAAGATGTTGGCTTAAACCTACGCGCTGACATTGCATCTAAGTTGATTCAAGTAGGTTTTGATCCAAAATCCGTAATTGAGGCTGTTGGTTTGCCTGATATGAATCACACGGGAGTTCCTTCGGGTCAGTTGCAACAGATTTCAACGATTGACCCAGGTGATCCTGGATCTGTTTATGAGGTTCAGTAATGCCGTTTTCTGCACCTGAATATATGCAAGCCAATGCAGCAAAAGGTTTGAAATATCTTGATGAAGGGTTTGGGGGAGATGGATTAACTGACGGCACAAAGCGTGAAGCACGCGAGATGGCTGCAGGAAATATATCTGACAACAAAGTTCGCAAAATGGCACCGTGGTTTGCTCGTCACAAGGTTGATGGACAAGCCCCTAAAAATAGTAATTCATCCGATCCTCAATACCCAGGCGCAGGTTTAGTTGCTTGGTTGTTATGGGGCGGAGATTCCAACTTCAGTAATAGAGCGCAAGACTGGGCGCAGAGCAAGATTGATGCACTAGATGCTGAAGCCGACTCAAGGAGCAAAATGAAAAAAATCGAACGACGCACATATACTGTGCAAGATGTTGAAACTCGGGCAGATGACGATGGAAAGCTACGCTTGTCAGGATATGCAGCAAAGTTTGATAGTCCTAGCGTTCCTCTACCATTTATTGAAACAATAGCTCAAGGTGCATTTAGAAAAACATTAACTGAAATACCTGATGTCCGATTACTAGTTAATCATGAAGGACTTCCATTAGCTCGTACTAAAAATGGCACAATGACGCTAACCGAAGATGATATTGGATTAAGATTTGATGCTGAATTAGCAGATACTCAAGAAGCAAGAGACTTGCATGCTTTAATTGCTAGAGGCGATGTAGATCAAATGAGTTTTGCTTTCCGTGTAATTAGACAAAAGTGGAATGAAGATCGCACAATGCGCACGCTAACAGAAGTATCATTAGCTGATGGAGATGTTTCAGTAGTTACTTATCCAGCTTATCCAGCTACTTCAGTTGAAGCTCGTGAGCATCTAAAAAATGCTATTATAGCCGTTAAAGAAGGAAGAGAAGTATCCGGAGATTCTTTGTTAGTCTTAAAAAGCATTTTTGAAGATCTAAGTGAAGGTCATGACTATGTAATGAAGTCAGTTGAACTAATGGCGCAGCTTTTAGGAAATACGGAAGTAGATATGGAAGATGTTGTAGAAGATGCAACTTACATGCACAATGAAGAAGAAAAATTGTCTGTCCGTGCGGTTGATACAGTTGGAAGTTTTGTTTCATGGGGTTCATCTGGCGGAACAGCAAGAGGTAAAATTGTAAGAGTTGTACGTGAAGGTGATCTTAATGTACCTGGCACCGACTTCTCAATTACAGCCGAAGAAGATAATCCTGCGGTTCTGATCCAAGTCTACGATAAAGTAAGAGATGGATATGAACCTAGTGACACACGAGTAGGACATAAAGCATCTACTTTAACTGCAATTGATTCATTACCAGAACCAAGTCCTGAAGAAGCTGGCCGTAAGATCTCATTGCGTTTAGCACAGGCAATTATAAACAACACAAAATAATATTCTGTTAGCAGATAGTTAACAGATACCGAAGTCGGAGCGAGACTCACACCCCGAAAGCGCCGTGATGCTTATCGCCACCACCTCGACCAAACTCATAAGGAGCAGAATACAATGTCATACCTTGACAAAGTAATCGAGCGCCGTGATGCAGTTAAGGTAGAAATGGATACAGTTCTTGAAGCGGTTGCCGCTGAAGAACGTACCGACCTTACTGCAGAGGAGACCGAGAAGGTTGACGCTCTTGTAGAAGAGTCACGTTCACTCGATTTAAAAATCGAAAAGCTAAAGACACAAGCTGATGCAGACGCTAAGGCTGCAGAGATCCGTTCAGCAGTTGCACCAGTTGCAACTCCAGTAGGTGGCGCACGCGTCATCTCTGAAGCACGTACATACACACCAGAAGCAGAAGCTTCATTCGTAAAGGATGCGTACAACGCACAATTTAAGAATGACTTTGCTGCATCTGAGCGTCTAGCTCGTCACATGCGTGAAGAGAAAGTCGAAAACCGCGCAGTTGCCACTGGTAACTTTGATGGTCTTGTAGTACCACAGTACTTAACAGATCTAGCTGCACCATACGCACGTGCTGGCCGTCCATTCTTGGATGCTGCTACAAACAAGCATGCGCTACCTGCAAGCGGAATGACACTGAACATCAGCCGCATGACAACAGGCACAACAACTGCAATCCAAGCAACAGAAAACGC
>Ga0114973_10000690_pt1 | contig 25456 bp, 29 predicted proteins | sample M_140807_MF_Meta_FD_87025 | JGI IMG/M metagenome (GOLD analysis project Ga0114973, IMG submission 87025) | Freshwater microbial communities from Lake Montjoie, Canada to study carbon cycling - M_140807_MF_MetaG | ecosystem: Environmental > Aquatic > Freshwater > Lake | place: Lake Montjoie...
CGGGCCACCACCATCTCGCTGGTGAGCAGGCAGCGCCGGCTCACCTGCCGCATCAACAGGCGGAAGTGGCGGTCGGTGCAGTCCAGCATCGGCGCCACACTGAAGCGGTAGGCGTGCTCCATCCCCCCATGCTGCCCAGCCAAGCGTCCGTGGTGGTGGCTGGTGGTGGGCCAGCCGGTTACATGGCGGCGATCACCGCGGCGGAGGCGGGTGCCACCGACCTCCTCATTCTCGAAGCCACCCCGGAGCCGCTCCACAAGGTGCGGATCAGCGGCGGTGGCCGTTGCAATGTGACCCATGCCTGCTGGGATCCCCGCGCCTTGGTGGGGCACTACCCCCGCGGTGGCCAGGCCCTGCGCGGGCCCTTCGCCCGCTTTGCCACCGGCGATGCGGTGTCCTGGTTCGCGGACCATGGGCTGGAGCTGGTGGAGGAGGCCGATGGACGCCTGTTTCCCCGCTCCAACCGCTCCAGTTCGGTGGTGGACACCCTGCGGCGCGCAGCCCGTCGGGCCGGCGTACGCGCCGTGGAGGGGCAGGCTCTACAGGCCGCCGAACCCCGGGCGGGTGGCGGCTTCCTTCTGCGCCTGCGGAGTGGCGTGGCGCTCGAGGCCGATCATCTGGTGCTGGCCAGCGGCAGCCATCCCAGCGGGCTGCGGATCGCGGAGACGCTGGGCCATGGCCGGGTTCCCCCGGTGCCGTCGCTGTTCACCCTGGCCCTCGAGCCCCATCCGCTGGCTGCCCTGGCCGGGGTGGTGGCTGATCCGGTGGTGCTGGAGCTGGAGGCGCCTCCAGCCATCCAGGAGACCAGCGAGGCGCGCCGCCGGGGGGAGCGCCACCGGCAGCGTGGACCGCTGCTGGTGACCCATTGGGGCTTCAGTGGACCGGCCACCCTGCGTCTCACTGCCTTCGCCGCCCGCGACCTGCGCCACTGGGGGTATCGGGCCCAGCTCCGGATCGACTGGACCGGCGGTGTCGATCCCGCGGAGCTGGAGGCGCGCTTCCGTGCCGCCCGAGTGGAGCAGGCCCGTCGGCAACTGGGAACGGCCCGTCCCTGGGCCTCCCTGGGAAGGCGGCTCTGGCTTCACCTGCTCGAGGTGAGCGGGGTGGATGGATCGCAGCGATGGGCTGATCTGGGGCGCCACCAGCAGCGGCTTCTGATCGAGGCCCTGCGGGAGAGCCGTTATGCGATCACGGGCCGGGGACCGTTCGGTGAGGAGTTCGTGACGGCCGGAGGCATCCCCCTGGGTGAGGTGAACCTGGCGACGATGGAGAGCCGCAGGCAACAGGGCTTGTATCTGGCCGGCGAGATCCTCGATGTGGACGGGGTGACCGGTGGCTTCAACTTCCAGCATTGCTGGAGTTCCGGCTGGCTGGCGGGCCAGGCCTTGGCCGAGGCCTCAGGGGCTGTTACCTGAAGCCAAGGGAGCGAATGATTGGGTGCGGCAAGCGATCAACGGATCTTTTCAAACACCGAGAACATCGGCATGTACATGGCCAGCAGAATCGAACCCACGATTCCACCCACCAGCACAATCATGACCGGCTCAATCAGGGAGGTGAGGGTTTTTACCGCAGTGCTCACTTCGTCTTCATAGAAATCAGCCACCTTGGAAAGCATGGCATCCATTTCGCCGGTTTCCTCGCCGATGGCCAACATACTCACCATCATGTCCGGAAAGACACGTTTGAGGGCAAGAGCCGTGCTCAGCGGCACCCCTTCACTGATGTCATTGCGGGAGCTGCTGATCGCATCGCCCACCACGGAATTGGTGGTGGTGTCATGCAGAATTTCCAGCGACATCAAAATGGGAACACCGGCCTTGGAGAGAGAGCTCATGGTGCGGCAGAACTGGGCCGAGGCCGTTTTCTGGAGCAGATCTCCGAATAGGGGCAGCTTCAGCAGCAAGCCATCCACCTGCCGCCGCCCAACCGGTGTGGCGTAATAACGGCTAAAGGCATAAATGCCAAGGGCGATAGCGCCAACAAGAAAGATGGAGAATGAGGAGCGGAGAAGTTTGCTCAGATTCAGCATCATCTGTGTGAACACGGGCAATTCAGCACCGAGCTGATCAAAAATATCGGCAAAGGTGGGGATCAGAAAGATCGTCATCCCCAGAAACACCAGAACAGCAAGCGCCAACACGGTCAGGGGATAGCCCATGGCAGCCCTGATCTGATTCTGCAGCCGTGCATTTTCCTCCAAAAGCCTGGCCAGCCGTTTGAGGGTTTCGTCGAGCACGCCGCCAGCTTCACCCGCTTCCACCATGGCGATGCTGAGGTTGTCAAACACCTTGGGCCAGCGCCGCATGGCGGAACCCAGGCTGCCGCCCTGATTCACCTCATCGGTCATGGCCGTGAGGGCGCGGCGGAACAGGGGGGATTTTTGCTGGCGGCGCATCAGGTCGAGGCTGCGCATGATCGGCACGCCGGCATCCACCATCGCCGAAAGCTTGTTGGCGAACAAGGCCTTTTCCTTCACGCTGATCTTGGCCTCGAACAGGGCGTTCCAGTCAACGGCCGTGACCAATTTGTTGGGGGCCTCCGGCTTGGTGATTTCCTTGCGGATCAGGGTGGTGGGGAGGATGCCTCGGCTGCGGAGATCCCTGCGCGCTTCTGCGGGACTGGATGCTTCCAGTGTCATCTCCCGCTTGCGGCCGCTGCGGGTGGCGTAGGTCACCAGGAAGGTGGTCATCGCTTCAGGGGTCGGGGACGGGGATGGGGTTCAGGGTGATCAGAGCTGCTCCAGCAGCCTGGTCAATTCCTCGGGTCGGACAGTCTTCCGCATGGCTTCTTCGGCGGAGATTTTGTCCTCCTGCACCAAGTTGGCCAGGCAGCGTTCCAGGGTCTGCATGCCGTACTGGGCTCCGGTCTGGATCAAGGAATAGATCTGGGCCGTTTTCCCTTCGCGAATCAGGTTGGAGCAGGCGGGCGTGTTCACCATGATCTCCATGGCCAGCACCCGGCCCAGGGATCCGGCAACCGGTCGGGTCATCTTGCAGAGGGTCTGGGAGAACACGGCCAGAAGGCTGGAGCTGAGCTGGACGCGGACCTGGGTCTGCTGGGCGGCGGGGAACACATCCACCATGCGGTCCACGGTCTGGGAGGCGGAACTCGTGTGCAGGGTGCCGAACACCAGGTGGCCCGTTTCAGCGGCGGTGATGGCGAGCTGGATGGTTTCCAGATCCCGAAGCTCTCCAACAAGGATCACATCGGGATCCTCCCGCAGCGCCGCACGCAAAGCATTCGAAAAACTGCGGGTGTCTTCATTCACTTCTCGTTGGTGGATGAGACACCTGTCGTTTTGATAGGTGAACTCGATCGGATCTTCGATGGTGAGGATGTGCTCGGATCGGGTGTGATTGATGTTGTCGAGCAGGGAGGCCAAAGTGGTGGTTTTGCCGGAACCGGTTGGACCGGTGACCAGCACCAGGCCTTTGGGCTTGCGGCTCATCTCCTCCACCACCGGCGGAAGCCCCAGTTTGTAGAGGGGAGGGATCGTATTGCCGAGGGCCCGCAAGCAGGCGGCATAGCTTCCCTTCTGGCGATACACATTCACGCGGAACCGTGACACTCCCCGAAGTCCGTAGGAACAGTCGAGCTCCCAGGTCTGTTCCAACTGTTTGCGTTGGGCGTTGTTCAGCAAGGAGAAGATCAGGCGGTTGCAGCTGTCTTCCGTGAGGATGTGTTCCTTGCGGATCGGAAGCAGCTGGCCATTGAAGCGGCCGTAGGGCGGGTGTCCGGTGGCGAGGTGCAGGTCGCTGCCGCCATCGTTCACCAGATCGGTCATCAGGTCTTCAATGGTGAAATCCATGGTCTACATGCGCACCTGCAGACAGTAAGGGCATTCGAGCCATTCGTCCTGCAAACCTGCTCCGCATCCTTTGCAGGTGAGGGTGCTGAGCGCACGGGCCCGCCGCTCGGATTCCAGGCCGCTGTCAGTGAGGAGCATCCGTTCCACCTCGTCGAGGCTGGTGAGTCCCTGGCGCACCAGATCGAGGCCGTAGCCAAGCAGGGTCTTCATGCCTCCCTCTAGGGCCAGGCGGCGCAGTTCCTGGGTGCTGGCCCTCTTCGCCACAGACGAAGAAAGACTTTCGGTCATGGTGAGGATTTCGTACACCCCCACCCGTCCGGAGTAGCCCCGGCCCTGGCAGGAGGGGCAGGCCCCTTCGGTGCCAGGGGCAACGATGCGGGGCCGGTAGAAGGTGATCTTGGATTCGTTGGTGGCCACCAGGCCGAAGCGCGCCAGTTCCTCGGCGCTTGGGTGGTGCTCAAGGCGGCAATCCGGGCAGAGCCGCCGCACCAGGCGCTGGGAGACCACCCCAAGCAGGGAGGCACTGACCAGGAACGGTTCCACCCCCATCTCGTCGAGGCGGGCGAAGGCGCTCACGGCGTCGTTGCAGTGGAGGGTGGTGAGCACCAGGTGGCCGGTGAGGGCCGCCTCAATGGCGGTTCGGGCCGTCTCCAGGTCGCGGGTCTCACCCACCAGCAGCACATCGGGATCCTGCCGCATGAAGGCCCGCAGGGCGGTGCTGAAGTCCAAACCCTTGTCCCGGTTCACCTGGGTCTGGGTGATGCCTTTGAGGGTGTATTCGATCGGATCTTCCACCGTGGAGATGTTGATCGCCGGGTCGTTGCGCTCCGCCAGCAGGGCGTAGAGGGTGGTGGATTTGCCCGATCCGGTTGGACCCGTAACCAGAATCATCCCGAAGGGCTTGCCGCCGATATCGCGCAGGCCTGCCCGGGCCAGGGGATCGGTGATCAGGGTGTCGAGCCCGAGCTGGGTGGCGCCGCTGTCCAGCAGCCGGAGCACCACCTTTTCACCGTGGCGGCTTGGCAGGGTGCTCACCCGGAAATCCATGGTGCGGCCGCGGAAGGCCCGGCGGATCCGGCCGTCCTGGGGCAGGCGGCGTTCGGCGATGTCGAGATCCGCCATGATCTTGAACCGGGAGGTCACCGCCGGGGTGAGCGTTTTTGGTAAGGTCTCCACCGAACGCAGCACGCCGTCCTGGCGGAACCGGATCAGCAGGCCGTTCTCCTGCGGTTCAACGTGGATATCGCTCACGCCGTTCGTGAGCGCTTCGATCAGAATCCGGTCCACCAGGCTGAGAACCGGGGATAGGGTTTCCTGGCGGCCGCTGGCTTCGAGATCCTCGTTGCCGATCGGATCCTCAGCCGGTGTGGTGGCGGCTCCGCTCAGATCGATGCCCGCGAAGAGGGAGGAGTCTCGATCGTTGGCGCGGGCCTGCATCGGGTGAGATCTCGCGGGAGATCAACGTGTTTTGAAGCACCATTGTGCGTCATTTTGCCTTGGATGCCGCCGTTGCCGCTGGCAGCCACGGCGAAAATCCTGCGGCCGCGGCGCGTTGCTGAGGTGCGGGCTTCCGCCGCTTGTGGGGGGGCGGCCCGGCGCAGCAACATGAATGGATTGAAACGCATGTCCCTGCAAGCATGAGCGGCGACCCCACCCAGGCCGGCGGTGCCGGCGGCGAAGCCCAGGAGCCTTCCGGGCAGGCCCCGGCGGCCGAGGTTCAGGCGGCGGCGGGCGGGTTCGCCCCTGCCGATCCCGCGGTTGCACCGCCCCCCTCCCAAGTCGAGGCGGCTGATCCCGCCGTTGCCACCACGGCCCAGCCCTCCCGGGAGCAGGAGCTCGAGGCCGAGCTCGCTTCCCTGCGGCTCGAGCACCAGACCCTGCGGGACCAGTACATGCGGATCGCCGCGGATTTCGACAACTTCCGCAAGCGCCAAAGCCGCGACCAGGACGATCTGCGCCTTCAGATCGCCTGCAGCACCCTCAGCGAGATTCTGCCGGTGGTCGATAACTTCGACCGGGCCCGCCAGCAGCTCAATCCCCAGAGTGAGGAGGCCCAGGGCCTCCATCGCAGCTATCAGGGCCTCTACAGACAGCTCGTGGATGTGTTCAAGCAGCTGGGGGTGTCGCCGATGCGGGTCGAGGGCGAACCGTTCGATCCGACCCTCCATGAGGCCGTGTTGCGTGAACCCAGCGAGCACCATCCCGAGGATGTGGTGATCGAGGAGCTGCAGCGGGGCTATCACCTCAACGGCCGCGTCCTGCGGCACGCCCTGGTGAAGGTGTCGATGGGTCCGGGTCCTGATGGCGCGGTCGCTTCCGGCGGGGAGCAGGCCGGCTGATGGCCGACTACTACGCCCAGCTGGGGGTCGGCCGGGATGCCGATGCCGACACCATCAAGCGGGCCTACCGCCGACTGGCACGCCAGTACCACCCGGATGTGAACAAGGATCCGGGGGCGGAGGACCGCTTCAAGGAGATCGGCCGGGCCTACGAGGTGCTCAGCGACCCCCAGGTCAAGGCCCGCTACGACCAGTTCGGTGAGGCCGGTCTGGGCGGTGGGGGCGGCATGCCCGACATGGGCGACATGGGCGGCTTCGCCGACCTCTTCGAAACCTTCTTCAGCGGTTTCGGCGGTGCTGCCGCCGGGGGGGGGCCTCGCCGCCGGGGTCCCCGCCAGGGCGATGACCTGCGCCTGGATCTGACGATCGATTTCAGTGAGGCCGTGTTCGGGGCGGAGAAGGAGGTGCAGCTGCGCCACCTGGAAACCTGCGGCACCTGCGCGGGTTCCGGTGCCAAGGCCGGCAGCGGTCCGACCACCTGCGGCACCTGTTCTGGCGCCGGCCAGGTGCGACGCGCCACCCGCACCCCCTTTGGCAGCTTCACCCAGGTGGCTCCCTGTCCCACCTGCGATGGCACCGGCCAGACCATCGCCGACCCCTGCACCGCCTGCCAAGGCCAGGGGCTGCAGCAGGTGACCAAGAAGCTGCGGATCAATATCCCCGGCGGGGTTGATACCGGCACGCGGCTGCGGGTGGCCAACGAGGGCAACGCCGGCCAGCGGGGCGGCCCCCCCGGCGACCTCTACGTGTTCCTCGGCGTGCGGGCCCACCCGGACCTGCGGCGGGAGGGCACCACCATCCTCTCGGAGCTGCCGATCAGCTACCTGCAGGCCATTCTGGGCGACACCATCGAGGCGGAGACCGTGGATGGCATGGAATCCCTCGAGATTCCTGCCGGCACCCAGCCCGGTGCCGTGCTCACCCTCAAGGGCAAGGGGGTGCCCCGCCTCGGCAACCCGGTGGCCCGCGGCAACCACCAGTTCACCGTGAAGGTGCAGCTGCCCACCCGGCTCAGCGGTGAGGAACGCCAGTTGTTGGAGCAGCTCGCTGGCCATCACAGTCGCAAGGATCAGAAGCCTCCCCACAAGAGCGGTCTGTTCGGCGGCCTGTTCGGCGGTTGAGCGCGATGGAGGAGGCGCACCTCGATCTGCGCGGCACCCCATGCCCGCTCAACTATGTGCGGGCACGCCTGGCGTTGGAGAAGCTGCCGGTGGGGGGCCATCTGCTGCTGGATCTCGATGCCGGAGAGCCCGAACGCATGGTGGGGGAGGGGCTGCGCGGCGATGGTCATGGCGTGGAGCGGGTTGAGGCTGGGGCGGCCGACTCGGCAGGGGTGCGGTTCCGGATCCGTCGTGGTTGAGTCCCCGGGGGCTTCTCGGCCAAGCCGGCCGGGCCCGGGCGACGACGGCCGCGCCCCGGGGCGGGTGGTCGCTTTGCAGGCCAACTACTGCCGGGTCGAGCTCGACACTCCTGGTCCAGGGGGTTGTCGCCGGCTTCTCTGCACGCGCCGCAGTCGCCTCGACCACGAGGGCCTTCAGGTGTGGGTGGGGGATCGGGTCTGGCTGGAGGGCATCGACTGGGTCGCGCGCCGAGCCGCCGTGGCTCGGGTGGAGCCGCGTCAAAACCTGCTGCAGCGCCCCGCCGTGGCCAATGTGGCCCGGGTGGTGGTGGTCACCGCGTTGGCGGAACCCGACCTCGATCCCCTCCAGCTCACCCGTTTCCTGGTGGCCGCCGAGGGCAGTGGCGCCGCGGTGGACCTGGTGCTCGGCAAGGCGGATCTGGTGGCGGAGCCGGTTCTGCGCGAAGCATGCCGAGATTTCGAAACCTGGGGCTATCCGGTCTTTCCCCTCTCGACCCGTACCGGTCTGGGGCTGGAGGACCTGCGGCGGCACCTGCGGGGTGGTCGGGGCATCACGGTTCTCTGCGGCCCCTCCGGGGCGGGCAAGAGCAGCTTGCTCAATGCCCTGGCCCCGGAGCTGGCGCTGCGGGTGGCGGCGGTGTCAGGGAGGTTGCAGCGCGGACGCCACACCACCCGCCATGTGGAGCTGTTTCCGCTCCCCAGCGAGGGGGCGGCGGTGGAGCCCGGTGGGTGCTTCCCGGATGCCGTTGCCCTTGTGGCTGACACCCCCGGCTTCAACCGGCCCGAGCTGCCCGCTGACCCGGTGGAGTTGGCCCAGGCGTTTCCGGAAATCAGGAGTCGTCTCAACCGTGGCGCCTGCCGCTTCCGCAATTGCCGCCATCTCGGCGATCCGGGATGTGCGGTGGGTTTGGACTGGCCCCGATTTCCCTTCTACCGCCAGTGTCTGGAGGATGTGGAGGCCCAGCTGGCGCAGGCTTCGCGTTCGGCCCCGGCCAGTCGGCGAAGGACCACGCGCCGCCAGGCAGGTGCGGACCTCAGCCGCCCAGGCCGGGAAGATTCAGATCCAGACCTCCGGTGAGGTCGTCCATCCGCTCCCGCATGGTGCTGGTGGAGGTTTCGTAGGCGTTCTTGAGAGCTTCAAAAACGGCCGTTTCCACGGTGTTCAGCGGTTGGCTGAGCAGGGCTGCATCCAGCGAAACCCGGAGGGGCTGCTGGTTGCCCGAGAGCCACACCTTGGCCAGTCCGTCGGCGCTGCTGCCCTCGATCTCCATCGCGTCGAGGTCTTCCTGCAGCTTCTGGGCATCCTGCTGGATCTGCTGAGCCTTGCGGAAGGCCTCGGTGAGCTGACCAAAGTTGGGAAGTCCGAAGCCGGCCACGGCAAGGTGCAGGAAATGTGGGCAAAGACTAGTCCCCGTCGGGCGCGAATCCCAGCCTTTTGACCTCCGGATGCAGGTCGATGCCGGTGGATTCCCGCACCCGCCCTTGCACCAGCCGGATCAGGGCATCGATGTCGGCGGCCGTGGCGTCACCGGTGTTCACGATGAAGTTGGCATGCAGCGGCGACACCTCGGCTCCACCGATGCGGGTGCCCTTCAGCCCCAGGCTCTCCACAAGGCGGCCGGCCTTCTCCGGTTCGGGATTGCGAAACACGCTGCCGCAGCTCGGTTGCTGGTAGGGCTGGGTGCTGGTGCGGCTGTTCAGATTGGCGCTGGTGCGGGCGGTCACCGCCGCCGGATCGTGGCCCGGTTCGAGCAGGAAGCGCGCCGAGAGAACCAGCAGGGGGTCCCGCTGGAGCCGGCTATGGCGGTAGTCGAAGTCGAGATCGGTGGCGCCGATGCGAAAGGGCTCTGCCGGATCGCCGGGATCGAACACCAGCACCGAGTCGAGCCATTCGGCGGTGCAGCCCCCCTGGGCGCCGGCGTTCATCACGGCCGCCCCCCCCACGGTGCCCGGGATGCCCACCGCCCATTCCAGGCCGTGCAGTCCGGCCCGCGCCGCCTTGCGGGCCAGGGTGGGGATCGGTTCGCCGGCCTCGGCTTCCACCACGCCGCTTTCACCATCCACCCGGCTGCCCTGGAGCCGCCGGATGCAGAGGGTGAGGCCCGGCAGACCCCGGTCGGCGATCAGCAGATTGGAGCCCGCGCCGATCACCCGCAGGGCCAGCCCGCGCTCCCTGGCCCAGCGCGCGCATTCCACCAGCTGGGCTGCATTGGCGGGTTCGGCGAACCACTCGGCCGGTCCACCCACCCGCCAGGTGGTGAACTCCTTGAGCGGCACGGCCTGCCGCAGGCCTGGCAGCGGCTCGGGGCCGGACCCCATCTCAGGCCACCAGCGGAGCCGGGGCCGCTGGGATGCCCGGAGCTTCGAGGTGCTGCAGGCGATCCCAGAGGCTGTTCACATCGCCGGCTCCCATCGCCAGCACCAGATCACCCGCTTCGGTGCAGCTGGCCACCCGCTGGGCCAGGGCTTTGAGATCAGGGCTGGCCTCCACGGTGCCCGAGGGGATCCGGGATTGCACAGCGGCGGCCAGGGCCTCGCTCGAAACCCCCTCGATCGGGGCCTCCCCTGCGGCATACAGGGGTGCCACCAACACCAGGTCCGCCGCGGCGAGCGCGTCGGCGAAGTCGTCGAGGAACTGGGCGGTGCGGCTGTAGCGGTGCGGCTGGAACACTGCCACCAGGCGGCGGGGCTGGCTGGGCAGCGGGCTGCGGCCGCTCTCCACCATCAGCCGTGCCATCTGCAGGGTCGCGGCCACCTCGCTCGGGTGGTGGGCATAGTCGTCGACCACGATGCGACCACCCCAGAGGCCGCGGCAATCGAAGCGGCGGCCGGGGGGGCGCAGGTGGGCCACCGCCTCCTTCAAGGCCGCGAAGGGAACCCCCTCCAGCCGGCAGGCCGCCATGGCGGCGGTGGCATTGCTGAGGTTGTGGCGGCCCGGCAGCGGCAGCTCAAAGCTGCCCACCAACGCGCCGTTCTCAAAGAAATCGGCCCGGGTGCCATCGCCCCTCTCCTCGCTGGCGATGGCGGCGAAGGCCACCCCTTCGGTCTGCTCGGTCGACCACCAGCTGTCCGCCGTGAAGGACTCCCGCAGGACCGGACAGTCGCGGTTGGCGAGCAGGCGGCGGCTGCCTGCCGCGAAGCGTTGCAGGGTGGCCACCAGGGAGGCCAGGTCGGGGTAGTGGTCGGTGTGGTCGAGTTCGAGGTTGGTGATCACGCCCAGCTCGGCGGCGAATTTCACCAGGGAGCCATCGGATTCATCGGCCTCTGCCACCAGCAGCCGGCCATCCCCATGGCGGCCGTTGCTGCCGAAGGCGGGCACGATGCCGCCGATCACCGCCGTGGGGTCGTGGCCGGTGGCCTCCAGCAGGGTGGCCACCAGGGTGCTGGTGGTGGTCTTGCCGTGGCTGCCGGCCACGGCGATCGAGGGCTGGCCGGCGATCAGGGCGGCCAGCACATCGGAGCGGTGACAGAGGGGAAAGCCCAGGCGCCGGGCTTCCTGCACCTCCGGGTTGCTCGCCGGCACCGCCGAGCTGAGCACCACCAGCGGCAGGCCGGCGGCCGTGGCGTCAGCCCCGGCGGGCCCTGCGATGGCGCTGATCGTGGCGGCGGTCTGCTCGTGAAAGATGCGCACGCCGGCCTTGGCCAGGGCCGCCGTCACGGCGTTGTCGCGAAGGTCGGAGCCGCTGACGCGGTAGCCGCGGCTGGCCAGAATCGCCGCCAGGGCCGACATGCCGATCCCGCCCACGCCGATGAAATGGAGCGGCTGCTGGCGGTCGAGCTGCAGGCCCAAGGGCATCTCCGGAGTTCTGCCGAAAATACGCCGCCCGATGGCTTCTGTCGCGCCTGGGGCTTTACGACTTTTTTCATCGACGCCCTTCGCCTGGCCGCCGGGTTCCGCTGATCCACCGTGCGACCGGCCCCAGGCGATCTCCAGGGCCCCAGGCAGGGGGACCGCCGACCCGCCCCTGGGCCCGCCGGATGCGCCCCTCAATCCCCAACCGCAAGGTCGACCCTTTGGGCCGTCCCGCCGGGGCGTCTCACCGGGCCGTTCGACTGGGTCGCAGCAGGGGTGCGGGAGGCGCCGGCCGCGATCTCTGTATGATCGGCGGCCGAATCACCCTTGCTAGCGGATCCTGCCGCTTTCTGCCATGACCCTGCGCGTAGCGATCAATGGATTCGGCCGCATCGGCCGCAACTTCATGCGCTGCTGGCTGAGCCGCGGGGCCAACACCGGCATCGAAGTGGTGGGCCTGAACGACACCTCCGATCCGAAGACCAACGCCCATTTGCTTCAGTACGACACCATGCTGGGCCACATCCGCAATGCGGAAGTGAGCCACACCGATGACACGATCATCGTGAACGGCAAGCACATCAAATGCTTCTCTGATCGTAATCCGCTCAACCTCCCCTGGAAGGAATGGGGCGTGGATCTGGTGATTGAGGCCACCGGGGTGTTCGTCGACCAGAAGGGTGCCGGCAAACACATTGAGGCAGGTGCCAAGAAGGTTCTGATCACGGCCCCTGGCAAAGGTGAGGGCGTGGGCACCTTCGTGGTGGGCGTGAATGCCGACCAATACCGCCACGAAGATTTCGACATCATCAGCAACGCCAGCTGCACCACCAACTGCATGGCGCCCCTGGTGAAGGTCCTGGATCAATCCCTCGGGATCGTGAAGGGGATGATGACAACGACCCACAGCTACACCGGTGACCAGCGCATCCTTGATGCCTCCCACCGCGATCTTCGCCGTGCACGCGCTGCCGCCGTGAACATCGTGCCCACCAGTACCGGTGCCGCCACGGCCGTTGCACTGGTTTATCCCCCCATGAAGGGCAAGCTCAATGGAATCGCCTTGCGCGTGCCCACCCCCAATGTGTCGGTGGTGGACATGGTGCTTGAGGTGAGTCGTGCAACCACCAAGGAGGAGGTGAACAGCATCTTCAAGGCCGCTTCTGAGAACGGCATGAAGGGAATCATCAAGTACTGCGATCTGCCCCTGGTTTCCACCGACCACGCCGGTACCGATGAGTCGACCATCGTGGATTCCGACCTCACCCTGGTGATGGACGGCAACATGGTGAAGGTGATCTCCTGGTACGACAACGAGTGGGGCTACAGCCAGCGCGTGGTCGATCTGGCCGAAGTGGTGGCGAAAAACTGGAAGTGAAGTTTGGGCAGGTTCAGCCGCTTGGTTTCTGAGCCCTGAAACTTGTTCCAATCCCGATTCCCTGTCCGCCGCTGGTGGGCAGGGACTTTTTCTTGGGATCGCTCGAGTTTTAGCTGAAGTGGCGGTAGCCGCTGACGCCGGGAGCCTCGCTTGGCCAGGGGGTCCCATCGCTCCACCCCAGAGCCCCGGGCACCCCCGCCACCAGCTCCCCGATCAGGCTCGAGCCCGGCAGGGCCGCCACCAGCGCCGCCGCCCAACCGGGCTGCAGGGTCAGCACCAGTTCGAAGTCCTCGCCACCGCCGAGGCACCAGGCCTCGGCCTGGGGCAGGGCGGCCATGGCAGGCTCCAGCGGCAACCGGGCCCGATCCAGCCGGGCTGCGCAGCCGCTGGCCGCGGTGATCGCCCGCACCGCCGCCGCCAGCCCGTCGCTGCTGTCGCAGCCTCCAACCCGCCAGCAGGCTCCCTCCGGGCGACTGGCGATCAGCGAAGGCAACGCATCGAAGCGGGGGATAGGGCGCCGGTGGGCGGCGATCGCGCGCTGCGCCAGGGCTGGATCGATCCAGGTTCCCATCCAGTGGTTTTCCGAATCGGGCCCTTGCAGCAGGGCCAGCCCCAGCCGGCTGAGGCCATGGGGGCCGGTGCACAGCAGGGCATCGCCGGGTCGGCCATCGCCGCGACGGATCGCCCCCCAGGGGGCGGATCCGGCTTCGATCGGCCGCTCCTCCCTGGCCTGTGGGCTCCGAGCCACGGCCGGTGGCACCGGCAGTCGACCGATCGCCGTGACCGCCAGAATCCGCTGATCGCCGCCGCTGCAGTCGCCCCCCAGCAGCACGCCGCCGTAGGTCCGCAGGGCTTCCGCCAGGCCGCCGTACACCCCTTCCACCCAGCTCCAGGGGGTGGAGGGCGGCGCCACCAGGCCCACCGTGATTCCCACCACCTCCATGGCGCCCATCGCCGCCAGATCGGAGAGGTTGGCCGCGGCGGCCCGCCAGCCCACATCGGCCGGCCCGGTGGTGGCGTCGCTGAAGTGGATTCCCTCCACCAGCACATCGGTGTTGACCACCAGGCTCCCCTGCCCTGGAGCGGCGCCAGCCAGCAGAGCCGCGTCATCGGCGAACTGCCCCGGCGGCGCGAAGGCCCCCAGCCGCCGGATCAGCTCCCACTCCCCCAGGTCGGCGAGGGTCTGAGGCGGCGGTGGTTGCGGGGGGGGCTGAGGCGGTTCGGCATTGGACCCATCGGGTCCGCCACTGTCCTGGCAGATCCTGTTCTCGCCGGAGTGGGGGGGCTGGCGGGCGGCGGGTTTCTTGGGGAGATGGTCAGGCGCGGTCATGGCGTCAGGTCCTCGCCGGCGCTCGAGGACCGCATCGGCCAGGATTGACGCCGTTGCATCGCGCGGTGCATCGAAGAGGGGTCTGGGTGCCCGGGGCTCAGGCGTGGGGCCTGAGGTTCTGGGCCCCTTCGATCACCTTGGCCGTGAGGATCCGGTCGTCCACGGTGAGTTCATGGAGCACATCCATGCCTTCCACCACATAGCCGAAGGCGGCGTTGCGGCCGTCCACGAGATTGAGGCCCGCAGGTGTGAGCTCGGCTTCGTAGAGGAAGAAGAAGAACTGCGAGGAACCATCGTCGAGCCGTTCATCGGAATGGGCCCAGCCCAGGGTGCCGTAGGTGGCGAAGGGCAGCACCGGCTCCGCCTTGTAGCGACCGATGTCTTCAAAGGTTTCGTTGTAGATCGGCGCGCTGTCGCCGCTGATCAGGATCTCCAGGGGCACGTGGCGCTCCTGACCGGTCTTGGCATCCACGAAGCCAGCGCCGTCACCCTTGGGATCGCCGGTCTGGAGCACGTAGAAGTCCTCGGCGCGGGTGAAGGGAAGGCCGTCGTAGAACTGGCGCTGCACCAGATCCACAAAGGCGCCGCCCGTCAGCGGAGCGTTGTAACCGTCGATCACGGCGGTCAGATCCCCCTTGGTGGTGCTGATCATCACCGTGGCCCGCCCGAGCAGCCGGGGCAGGGCATCGAACTCGGAGGGGATCGTGAAGGGGAAATCACCCACCAGAAGCGCCTCGGCGCTGCCGATGCTGGTGAGCGCGGTGCGGCGGCCGGCCAGGAAGGCGTCCCGATCGCGGGCCTCGGCGGCGGTGGCCACGTCGCGGAGCTGGATCTCGAGCTGATCGAGCAGCTCGCCGGCCCGGGCCTGGGATTCCGGCGGGAAGCCGGCCAGGATGGCCGTCCGCTGGCCCGTCAGCAGGGACTGGGAGCGGGTCACCAGCGAGGCGAGGGGTTTCCAGCGCTTGGCCCGCAGGTCGTCGCTGGTGGCCTCCAGGCGGTGCTGCAGATCCTGGAGCTGGGGGGCCTTGATCGGCAGGGCATTGCGCAGGATCGCCTCCGGATCCTTCACAGCGTTGCCCTGGGGCAGCTCCGCCAGGGCCGCTGGTGGCGCGGTCAACAGGGCGGCGCCCAGCACCAGCGCCAGGGCCACCATCAGGCCGGTGAAACGGCGGCGGAGGCCGCCACGGTCGCCGGTTCGGCCCGCTGCGCGCATGGCTGGATTCACTGTTCTGATCGGACTCTGGCACAACCGCCAGGACCTCCGGCCGCGGGTTCGAGGAGGCCCTCGGTAGCCAGCCGTACAATCGGCCGGATTCGAACCGACGGAATGATCTCCAGCAACGACTTCCGCACCGGCACCTCGATCGAAATCGACGGTCAGGTCTGGCGTGTCGTGGAGTTCCTGCACGTCAAGCCCGGCAAGGGATCGGCCTTCGTGCGCACCAAGCTCAAGGCTGTCCAGAGCGGCAACGTGGTGGAGAAGACCTTCCGGGCCGGCGAGATGCTGCCCCAGGCGGTGCTCGAGAAGGCCACCCTCCAGCACACCTACATGGAGGGCGACGACTTCGTGTTTATGGACATGGCCTCCTACGAGGAGACCCGCCTCACCGCCAAGCAGATCGGGGATCAGCGCAAATACCTCAAGGAGGGCATGGAGGTGAGCGTGGTGTCCTGGAACGGCAAGCCCCTTGAGGTGGAGCTGCCCAACTCCGTGGTGCTCGAGATCACCCAGACCGACCCCGGTGTGAAGGGCGACACCGCCACGGGTGGCACCAAGCCCGCGATCGTGGAGACCGGCGCCCAGGTGATGGTGCCCCTGTTCATTTCGATCGGCGAGAAGATCAAGATCGACACCCGCAACGACAGCTACCTCGGTCGGGAGTCCTGATCCATGCAGCTCGACCACGATCAACTGCGCCAGCTCCTCGACCGGCTCTCGGAGAGCGACATTCAGGAGTTTTCCCTCGAAGGGGAAGACTTCCGTCTGGAGGTGCGCCGCAACCTGCCTTCCAGCGCCCCCGTCACTGTGGTGCAGGCCCCTGCCCCCCCGGCGGCCCCCGCCGCTCCGCAGGCCCCCGTGGCTCCCGCTCTTTCCCCCTCCACCCCGCCCCCGCCGGCCGCCGCCGCCCGCAGCGATCTTCAGGCGATCAGCGCGCCGATGGTGGGCACGTTCTACCGCTCCCCCGCCCCCGGCGATCCCCCCTTTGTGGAGGTGGGCAGCCGCATCAGCTCAGGCCAGCCGGTGTGCATCCTCGAGGCCATGAAGCTCATGAATGAGCTGGAGTCCGAGATCAGCGGCGAGGTGGTGGAGATCCTGGTGGAGAACGGCACTCCCGTGGAATTCGGGCAGGTGCTGATGCGGATCAAGCCCGGCTGATCCTGGCATCGATCCCCTGACTCGTCAGTTTGCTGCCACAGCCCAGTTCGAGGGCCGCCAGAAGCGCCGCCTCCATGCTGTCCGGCCGTGCCACACCCTGGCCCGCGATGGCGAAGGCGGTGCCGTGATCAGGTGAGGTGCGCAGGAAGGGCAGGCCGAGGGTTGTGTTCACGGCGGCGTCGAAGGCCAGCAGCTTCACCGGAATCAGGCCCTGGTCGTGATACAGGGCCAGGTAGCCATCGGGGCCTTTCCCTTCTCCCCGCCAGGCCGCCGCCGCCTCCAGCCAGCAGGTGTCAGGTGGGAGGGGACCTTCCAGCAGCGCCTCCGGGTGGCGCAGGCGCCAGGCCCGCAGGCAGGGCTCCAGCCATTCCACCTCTTCGCGGCCGAGGTGACCCGCCTCGCCGGCGTGGGGATTCAGCCCAGCCACCACCAGCCGTGGGTTGGGTTCAAACCGTTGGCAGAACGCAAGCAGTCGATCCAGCTGCTGCTCCACGAGCGCTGGCGTGAGCCGTTGCGGCACCTCGGCCAGGGGGATGTGCGTGGTGGCCAGCAGGGTGTTCAGGCGCCAGCGGCCATGGGGAGATCGGGCGGTGAACAGCATGGAGGCCTGCTCCACCCCGCAGAGCTCCGCCAGCCGTTCGGTCTGGCCGGGATAGCGATGGCCCGCCGCCTGCCAGCTGACCTTGGCGATCGGCGCGGTCACCAGGGCCTGGCAGCGGCCCTCGAGTACCAGCTCCGTGGCCCGACTGAGCCAGGCGAAGCTGGCGGCCCCGGCGTCCGCGCCGGTCTGTCCCGGGGTCACCGGCCGCTGCAGGGGCTGATCTTCCACCCGGAGCCGGGCTGGATTTGCAAGGTCTCGGCACCCAGCCGCCGTGAGTAGCCGGTGCTGTTCCTCCAGCCAGTGTCGGCACCCCACCAGAACCGTTGGCGGTGCTTCCTTGAGCCTTCCGAGGGCCTTGAGCACGATCTCGGCTCCGATTCCGGCCGGATCTCCCAAAGCCAGGGCAATGGGGGCAGAATCGGCCTGTGGCGATGACCGAGAACTGCCGTTTGCCCGCTCATTCATGATCCGTGTCTTGCTGTTGGGAATGATCCTGATCGGAACAGGGATTGGCTTTCAGCGCGGTTGGATTCAACTAAATTGGAATCAGTTTTACAGCGACCTTGGCGTGCCGCTCAATCGATCCGGTGAGCCCGATTTCACGAAGGGACTCGCGGATTCACCCAGCAAGCAACGCTGATAACCCTCCCGGTAGCTCGGGTAGAGCAGGGCATAGCCCAGGTCCTGCCTGAGCCGATGGCTGCTCACCCTTCGGTTTTCAGACCAGAAACTGCGCGCCATCGGGCCCATGCTCGCTTCGATGCTTTGCCAGGACTGCACCTGCGGCAGTTTGCAGCCCAGCAGATGGGCGGCGTAGCCCAGGGTTTCGCTGGAGGGGCAGGGAGCCTCGTCCGCCACGATCAGGGTGGAAGGGCGGCGCGGGGCCGGCAGCCCGATGCAGTGCAGGAGGGCCCCCACGATGTCGTCCACATGGATGCGGCAGAACACCTGGCCCGGTTTGTGGATCAGCCGGGCGGTGCCTTCGCGGAGATTCTGGAAGGGGGTGCGATCGGGGCCATAGATCGCCGGCAAGCGAAACACCTGCAGGGGCAGGTCCATCTGGCGCCAGGCCGTTTCGCAGGCCAGGCGGGCGCGGCTGCGCTCCAGCCCGGGGGCCTCCGGTGTGCTCTCATCCACCCAGCCGCCCGCCCGGTCCCCGTAGACGCCCGTGGTGGAGAGGTAGCCCACCCAGGTGAGGGGCAGGGACTTCAGCAGGCCGCCCAGGTGGCTCAGGACGGGATCGGCGCCGCTGCCATCGGGTGGGATCGTCACCAGCAGGTGGGTGGTGCCGGCCAGATCCGCCGCCCTGGGCACCACGCCGCCGTCGGGATCGAAGCGGATCCAGCGCAGTCCATCCCCCGTGTCGTCCCCTTCGGTGGTTGGCGGATCGCGGCGCGTCAGGGTCACCGCATGGCCTTCACGGGCCAGGGTGTCGGCGAAGCGTCGGCCGGTGTAGCCACCCCCCAGCACCAGCAGCCGCGCACCCGGCGGCAGGGCCAGCGGATCCAACCGGTTGACAGAAGCCACGGTCATGAGTACACCTGTATCAGTGCCTTGTCAGCCAGCCCATGGCCGCCTCGCTTCTGTTTACTCCACGCTTCTCCTCCGGCGTTTTCTCCCCCCGTGTCACCGCCGCGCCCGCCTGGTCTCCACAGGGTCGGCCGGAGGGACCCGGCCACTCCCCGCGCCCCGGGGCCGGCCCCGGCAAGGCCATGCCGCAGCGGGTGGTCCGCCGTGGGCGGCCTTCGGTTTCGGCGGGCGCAGTGGCGACCCAGCCGGCGATCCCCTCCCTGAGCCTTGTGCTGGCTGGGGTGTTGGTCCTGTTGGCGGTGCTCGCTGCGCCGGAGCGTCCCCTGGATCAGGCGGCCATCTGCCAGCGCCAAGCCGGTCCTGAGGCCTGTCGCGTCTGGTGACGGGGGTCCCTGGCCGCGGTGTCCACCGGAGCCGGGTCCGGGCTCCCCTGGGGCGAGGCCCAGGAGAGCAGTCGCAGCGCCAGTCGAAGATCTCCCTCGGTCCAGGCCCTCAGGGCCATGGCCCGCCGGGGGTCATAGAAGCGTTGGCGCCGGTACCAGTCGAAGGCATCCGCATCTCCTTTCTGCCCATTGCAGGCCAGGCATGCCGGCACGCAGTTCTCGGTCACGCTCAGCCCGCCTCGGCTCAGGGGGTGGACATGGTCGATCGATTCCGAGCGGCTTCCGCAGTAAAGGCAGCGCCCTTGGGTCACGCCATGGAGCGACTGACGCCATCGCCTTGCACGCAACTTGGGGCAGAGATCCTCAAGGAAAACTCCATCCCTGGCCTGCATGCGACAGCCTCAGTTGGTGGGCAGTTTGCCTGGGGCAGCAGGGATGTCAATGTAGTCTTCGTTGCTTTCCGGCTTCTTGCCCGCGTCTTCGGTCGCGATGCGCCTGGGCCCCACCGGTCTGATCGAGGTGGTCTCCCCCTACGACGCCGTGACCCAGGCCCAGTTGCGTGCGATCCGTCCGGCCGGTGCCTGGCACAACCAACGCCGGTGTTGGCAGTTTCCCCTGGAGGCAGCGGCGATCCTTGAGCGCCAGCTGGCTGGCCGCTTCCCGCCCACCGAGGAGCTGCAGGAGTGGTTCCACTGGTTGCAGCAGCCTCTTCCCCCCCTGCCTCCGCACCGGGATCTGGTGGCGGCCGCCGCTCCCGCCGATCCCCTGCCCGATGGCCGTGGTCTGCTGGCCCATCAGCGGGCCGCCGTGCGCTGGCTTCTGGCCCGTCGGGGTGCGGTTCTCGCCGATGCCATGGGCCTTGGCAAGACCCTCACCGCCCTGGTGGCCGCCCGGGCCCTGGTGCGTCTGGCGGATTGCCGCATTGTGGTGATCGCTCCGGTGGGCCTCCATCCCCATTGGCGGCAGGAGGCGGCGTCCCTGGGCCTGTGGCTTGAACTGCACAGCTGGGCCCGGATTCCCGCTGCCTTGCCCGAGGCCGGAACCGTGCTGATTGCCGATGAGGCCCATTACGCGCAGAACAGCTCCTCCCGCCGCACCCAGGGCTTTGTGCGCCTGGCCCGTCATCCACGCCTGCGGGCGATTTGGTTGCTGACAGGAACACCGATGAAGAACGGCAGGCCGGTGCAGCTGCTGCCCCTGCTCGAGGCGATCGGCCATCCTCTCGCCCGCGACCGGCGGGGATTTGAGGAGCGCTATTGCCAGGGTCACTGGCGGGAGCAGGGGGGCAGAAGGATCTGGCAGGCCACGGGGGCCACCCACCTGGACGAGCTGCAGCGGCTGCTGCGGCCCTTGGTGCTGCATCGCCGCAAGGAGCAGTGCCTCGATCTCCCTCCCAAGCAGCGTCGCCTGATTCCGGTGGAACTGCCGGAGGCGGCGGCGCTGCGATTTCAGACCCGGCTTCAGGCCTGCGTCGACGATTACCGCCGCCGCGCTGGCCGGGGCGAGGTGCGCCGTGATGCTGAGGCCCTGGCGGTGCTCACCGCCCTCCGGCGCATCGGCTCTCGCGAGAAGCTGCCACGCGCCTCCGCTTTGCTCGGAGATCTGCTGGCCCGTGACGGGCCGGTGGTGGTGTTCACCGCTTTTGTGACCTCGGCCCGGCTGCTGCACCGGCTTCTGGGTGGTGATCGGCGGGCGGCCCTGCTCACCGGCGCCGTGCCCGCCTCCCGCCGCCAGGGGCTGGTGGATCGCTTTCAGGCCGGCACCATCCCCTTGCTGATCGCCACCTACGGCACGGGCGGGCTCGGTTTCACACTCCACCGGGCTCGGCATGTGGTGTTGCTGGAGCGTCCCTGGACGCCGGGGGACGCCGAGCAGGCCGAGGATCGCTGCCATCGCATCGGCATGGGGGCCATGCTCACCAGCCACTGGCTCCAACTCGGGGTGGCGGATCAGCTGGTGGATGACCTGATCGCCAGCAAGGAGGAGCGGATCAGCCGCGTGCTCCATGGCCACCAGCTCCGCAGCCGCCGTGCCTCCCTACCGCTTCTTGTTCGGGAGCTCCTGGATCGCTGGTGAGGGCGCCATCCCGGCCCCCAGGCCGGCCGAGACACAGTCGGCCCGGCGGATCCGGAGGTCGTGGCGGAGGATCGGATCAAGCTTGCCGACGGGAATCCTTCGGGCCAGATCCAGGGCCTTGGCCAGGTCGCGGCAGGCGGCCTTGTCGTCCTCGGCGAGGGTGTGGAGCACGTACCGCTCGTTAAGGGGCAGGGGGTCGTTCGGATAGGCCGCCACCACCTGGTCGCAGCGCTTGAGGGCCTCCTTCAGCTGCCCCATGCGCACCTCGCTCAGGCAGTCGTCGCGGCTGACCTTCCTCTCGGGCAGGGGTTCCTCAGCGCAGGCGGTGAGCAGCACGGCCAGCGCCACCGCGAGGCCGATGGGTCCGGCTGAGGATGCCGGTACCCAGGCATTCGGGTGCCGCCCGTTCCGATCACGGTGGGGTGCGGCTGGCGGATTCACCAGCGGCTCTGGCTGCCGCCCACCGCCGATCCGCCGGCGGGAACCACCGCTGCGGGGGCTGGATTCGGAGAACTTGTGGTGGTCACCACGGTGCGCCGGCGGGTGTAGAGATCGCCCAGATAGCGGCCGCAATCCGGATAGCTGCCGGGATTCTGCACCACAGCCTCGGTGATCATCACGGCGGCATGCTCCGGTGAGGTCTTGAAAAGACTGGCGCTTTGCCGTTTCACCAGGGCATAGGCGGCGGCCCAGCTCACCTCATGGATGTTGCCGTTGTTGCGCATGAAGCAGTAAACCTGGGCTCCCTTGTTGCCGGCGATCACAGCCTCCGAGGCGGGTGCGGCGACCTGGGCCAGGCCGGCACCGGGGGCCCCAATCCCGAGGGCGGCGGCCAGGCCAGCGCCGGCGATCAGGGCAGGGGCCACTCCACGCCGGAGGCGGCCATGGGCTGGGCGAACACGGGAAAACATCGCTGGGAACGCCGTACAGGTCGGGGGCAAACCTTATCGAGCCTCGGCCGTCTGTCCAGCCGCGGCCCTCGGCTCAAGGCTCAGCCGGAGGGGCCCGGATCTCCACCCGGCAGCACCATCTTCACCACCAGCGGCAAAACCAGCAGCACGGTGATCAGCCGAACGGCGTGCAGGGCGGCCACGGCGCTCCCCACCCCGAACTCGGCCCCCACCAGGCTCATGCCACTGATGCCTCCCGGTGCCGCCCCCAGCAGCGCCACCACCGGATCGATGCCCAGCAGCCGGCTGCACCACAGGCCCACCACCAGTCCCGTGAGCACGAGGCTGAGGGTGATCAGCAGAGCGGGTTTCCAGAGCTGACGCAGTTCCCCGAGGGTCGAAGCCGTGAGGCCGCTGCCAATCACGGTGCCGATCGCGATCTCCAGGATGGTGCGGGTTCCGGGGGGCCAGCGGGCCGCTTCCACCCGGCCACTGAGGCTCACCAGCGCCGCCCCGATCAGGGCCCCGGCGAGCGGTGCCGCCGGGATGCCGGTCCCCAGGGCCAACCCCCCCCCGGCCAGGCCGGCCAGGGCGAGCAGCATCAGGTGCCAGGGGTGGGTCATCAGGGGGAACAAGCTGGCCACAGTCTGCGTCGTGTGTTGTCATTCAGACCATCCGTTCTCAAGCCATGGCTTCCTCTTCGGTTTCCTTCCGGATCAGCCGCAGTGCCGAGGATCTTGCCGGCACGCTCCATCTGCTGTCCCAGCGTCTGGTGCGGCTGGAGCAGCGCCTCGAGGCCCTGGAGGGGCAGGGCCAGGCCAGCTCGGATGAGGATCCAGCCCTGGAGGAGAGTCTCGGCAACGCCGAACGGCTCTTGCTCGACTGCCGGGCCCTTCTGGGAGGTGCCCTTGATCTCGAGGCCCTGCCGGGCCCTGACGATCACGCCTTTGCGGCGTTGCAGGAGGACCAGGCGTCCCACGGCCCTGTCGAAGCTCTGGAGGAAGGGCTTGATGGGTCTGAGGCCGGGGAGGCAGGAAGCGAGATGTCCCCGTTCGCGAACGGAACGATCGAGAGCGCCGCAGCCTGAGGCACGTCCCCCTGGCGATGGGTGGCAGAATAGAAAGAAATTGAGCGATGGCTTACCCCTCTTCCCACGCTTCCGGTCATGCAGCCGGCCCTTCCAATGGAGGGACCTCGCTCCAGGCTCACCGCCGCTGCCAGGCCTCCAGTCCATCCGAGGGCGAACATCAGCTTGAAAAACTGGAATTCGCGCTGGCCGTGGCCCTCACCCGGGGTGACCTGCAGCGATCCGAACAACTCAGGCATGCCATCGCCGCCCTGGGAGGCAATCAGGAAGAGCCGGGCACCTGAATGGTCTGGAGACCAAAAGAAACTTGAGCGTGGCGGCTTCGAATCTGCTGGCGTCAATTCCGGACTCCACAAATAGTGGGTGGTGCCGCTAAGGTAAGTTTTGGTTGTTGATGGAACGATTCGCGCAACGATTCTGGCTTGGACATTTCAACCCTGAATGGTCCCGTTGGAAACGTTGCCATCGCCGATGTTTTTGCCCGCCGATCAGCTGCTCACAACCTGAACATGGTGAGTAGTGCCTCGGTGACGATGGCCACGGCCATCCCCCGATCTCAACGGCGGCTCATCCGCTTCCACCCCTCGCCGGTGATCACCCCCATCGTTCTTCTGTTCACAGCCCCCGCTGGCCCACACGTGCAACCATGACCGGCACGAGCTCCCTGCCTGTTCCCGTTCCATTGAATCCCGTGAATCCCGGCTTGGCGGCCTCAAGGCCCGCGCCGGTTCGCCCCCACGCGGAGGGCGATCGTGTCACGTTGCTGGCCCAGGCTTCTCGCCTCCAGGATCGGGCCCGGATCAGCGCCCAGTCCGGCGACATCAGCTCCGCAGCCCAGTTCATCCTTCAGGCGCTGGATCACGAGCGACGGGCCGGTGGTCTCGGTCCCCAGGTGTTGCAGTTGATCAAACCCCGTTGAGGGGCCCTGGCTTGTTGGCCGGCGGTGGTTTGCCCTGGGATTCCCGCAGCAGCTCCGAAGGTTTCACGTGGAACCGCTGCTGGAAGTCCATGGAGAAGAGATTGAGGGAGCGGTAGCCACAGGCGTTGGCGATGCTCGCCACCGTGGCCCCAGCCTGGGGCTGTTGCAGCTCTCTCCTGGCCCGCTCCAGACGCATGGAGCGGATCCACTGGGTGGGACTGCAACCGAGGCGCTCCAGAAAGGCGTATTGGAGGGAGCGGCGGGAGTAATGGCTCATGGCCTCCAGCTGGTGCAGGCTCAGGGGTTCATGCAGATGCTCCTGGAGATAGGTGATCAGTTCCTCAAAGCGGTCACCGCCCTCGCTGCGGCGCGAGCGCAACCGGCCCAGGGCATCGCTCTCCCGCAGCTCCGGGAGGATCAATGCTGCCAAAAGGCGGTAGATCAACAGATCGAGCTCAAGCCTCTCCAGTAAGGCCTCGCTCTGCTCAATCAGTTGGCTGGCGATGGCCAGCACCTCCCTGAGACTCGCGTCCAGAGCCTGACTGGCACTGCTGTTGTCGGGTTGCCATGGCCCCAGGGGCTGGAGCCGTTCCCGCCAGCTCTCCGGCAGGGAACGCTGCTCGGCCATGGTCATCGCCACCCGCTGCAGCCGTTCCCGCTCCAGGTGAAGCAGGAGCAAACTGCAATCGCCGCTTTGGGCGCGCCACGCGGCCCCGGGCAGGATCAGCAGCGCCTGATCGGAGCAGGACACCGTCCGGCCTTCCTGCTCCACGCTGAGAAGGCCGGCATAGAGCACGATCGCCGTCAGGTCGTTGTGCCTGTTGATCGCCAGCCGCATCGGCGCCAGCACCGACGCCTGGCTCACCAGGGCACCGATGCGGGGACTGGCATGGTGGTGCCACCAGGGTTGGTTGGGATCGGCGGCCGCGATCGCGGCGATCGGAACAACAGCCTGAAGCAAGACCTTGCTCTGCTCCAGGCTGTGGGTGAGGCGCAGGCGGTGCTGGAAAGGGTTCTGCAGGGGCGGTTGGCCTTGCATCGGATCCAGCACGATCCTTCGACCTTAGGCTGCAAGAGAAGCCATCAAGATCTGAGGGCATTCTCCAGGATGTAGGCGGCCAGGTTGGACAGGGAACGACCTTCTTCATCGCTGCGATCGGCCAGCGCCATGTGGGTGCTGTGGGGCACGGTGATGGTGATCCGCACGGGCTTGCGGAAGCTGACAGGACGTTCAGAAGCAAGCATCATTGTCGTTCTGCGGGGATGAAGACAACCTACGCTTCCGTGCCTGCGGTTTTGCGGTTCTCTGCGGAGGATCCGCCCGAATGTGCGTCTTTCTGATTCTGTTGCGCGGGCGGTGTTCACCGCGAGCCGGAGTGATCACAACGCTTGATCACCGATGTACATGATGATGGACTCTCTTCCCTGGACCGCCGTGGCGGGGGCGATGGTCTGCATGCACGGCTCCGCCGTAATCGCTCGGGTGATCCTTTTAGCAGCTGATCAAATTTGGCAGAAGTCTGGTTATTTTCAAGTGGTATTCTTTGCTCTGGCAAACCTGGCGGCATGGCACGGTGAAGCA
>Ga0114973_10000693_pt1 | contig 25389 bp, 27 predicted proteins | sample M_140807_MF_Meta_FD_87025 | JGI IMG/M metagenome (GOLD analysis project Ga0114973, IMG submission 87025) | Freshwater microbial communities from Lake Montjoie, Canada to study carbon cycling - M_140807_MF_MetaG | ecosystem: Environmental > Aquatic > Freshwater > Lake | place: Lake Montjoie...
AGGTCAGCTCGCTGTGGCTCGATTCGAATCGACAGAGCGGTTGATCAAACTTGGAGAAAATCAGTTCCGTGAAAGTATCCAATCGGGACAACCTCTTATCGGAAAACCCAATACTAACGGTCGTGGGGTTGTGATGACTAAGAGCTTGGAGCAATCCAATGTCGACTTAGCTAAAGAGTTCGTCGACATGATTAAAGCTCAAAGAGGCTTCCAAGCTTCGGCGAAGAGCGTCACGACAGCCAATGAAATGTTAGATGAAATCATCAATATCAAACGTCAGTAATAAGTTGATTTGAGTGAAAGAATAAATTTTAAAGCCCTCTTCCCGTAAGGGAAGGGGGTTTTTTATTTGTGTTGTTTGAGAAACGAGTTGTGTCGTGTTATAAATAGGCCATGAAAAATTTACTTCAAATCACTTTAGGACTTTTTTTATTAACCCAATCTCTTTTTGCTGCTGCTGAAGTGAGAGAAATTACTCTTGAGACCAAAAAAATTAATGAGGCAGTTCACTGGACTCCCGAAAAAATTGAAGTGACCGCCGGGGAAAAAATTAAGTTTACTGTGAAGCACGATCTTGAAGGTGGTTTTGATTTTCACGGATTTTTTATTCCCGTTCTTAATGTCACTGAGCAAGTGAATCGCCATCAGCCTAAAATTGTCGAAGTCACCATCCCCAGCAGCTTAAAGCCCGGGGAATATCCTATCGGATGTCAGTTCCATCCTAAACACGTGAGAGCTACTTTGGTTGTAAAAGAAGCAGCGCCTGAGAAGAAGTAGGTTTGAGGTTTTTTAAGAAGCTTGTAGCTTACCGAACTCCTTTGGCCGTTTGAACCTCGTAAAAAGCCCAATTTGAATTGCTTGGGCCTTGAGAGGGAGAGGCTTTCTTATTCTGGGTTGATAGGGAATGAGCCCTAGAGTTTCTAGCTGGTTTTGATAAATGTAGATTTGTACGTTGAAGAAATCCCTTCCCCAATGAACGAGTCGTTTCCAAGCAGGCCGTAGCCAAAAACTGCATTTATTTTTCTTTCCTCTCACCGCTCTTGTGATTCTTTGCGCGATTTGGCCTGTCAGTACTCTTAAGAAATCGTGAAGGTTTTTTTGAGTTGGAGCTTTTACAAGTAAGTGGATGTGATCAGCATGATTGATTCTTTTCATGGTCCATTTGTATCACGGGTTTTAGGAGGACGGCTTGATGAAGCTCCCGAGTGAGGATTTTATTAGGATTTAAAATCGGCAGAAATGTATCTGTGATTAGCTCTTTTTGTCTTTTTGAAACTTTCTTAGCAAGGGCCCCATTCGCTCTCGCTCCTGCCCTTGTGACGCCCTGAAAAACGCTGTCAATAATCCTAAGGGAGCATTTAAAGCACGCCGAATTTTAGTAAAATTTCTGTGTTCGTTGAGACACACTAGGCACTTCACCGTTAATAAGTTATTCTTCTGATATACTCATGACTATTTCTCTATCTGGCATCTCGGTTTGCTTACCCAATCAAACGGAGATCCTTTTTCGGATCCCTAAACTCGAGATTCCATCGGGCAGTCGTCTTCTCATTCAAGGCCCAAGTGGAAAAGGCAAGACGACTCTGCTCCACCTCATCGCAGGACTTTTCCCCCCTTTTGAAGGCACAGTTCAAATTGGGAACCGCAACTTGCGATACCTTACTGAAACTGAGCTATGCCAACTTCGACGAAACCACTTTGGACTTATTTTTCAAAAGCTGAACCTGATCGAACATCTGACGGCATTAGAGAACGCCCTTTTAGCTTTGCTCAAATTTTTAGAGAAAAACTTCCTTTGGTTACAAAAACATGTTCTATTTCAGACTCAAAATCATGCCGGTTTGTGGCTATCTCAATGCCCGCTATATCGCTTCGAGCAATCAACTACTTGCACAAAATTGATAGAGAGCCAATTTAGTGGGATCTCCGGAGAATTTATGAGACGCGATGAGTAGATTGGAGCCATCAAAATGCAGCCACACGAAAATCTTAAGACACCTTCACAATAAAAAAGAAAACCAGGGCTACCGGCTTGGCGGTGGCTTTCTGTCTCTCAGTTGGTAGGCAATGAGTCCTAAGGTTTCAAGCTGGTTTTGATAAATGTAAAGGTGCAAATTTAAGAAATCCCGTCCCCAATGCACTATTCTTTTCCAAACGGGCTTTAGCCAAAAACTAAAACGGTTTTTCTTGCCTCTTACGGCACCCGTGATTCTTTGGGCAATTTGCCCTGCGAGAAATCTTAAAAAATCGTGCAGATTTTTCTGAGAAGGGGCTTTCACTAGAAGGTGAATGTGATTGCTGTTGAGGGAGTTGTTATAGATTTTAACTTGAAACTTTTCTGCCCCTTCAAAAAGAAGTCTAGAAATAAGAGATTTATTCTTTTTAAATCTTAAAACAGAGTATCTCGATCTTAAAACCACGTGCTCGGCCTTATTCATACTTTTCATGAAAAGAGTTGTATCATGGGTTTTAAGAAGCTATTTCAAGAGGGCCCTCGGCTTCTTTTTAAAGTCTGGTTATTTGGTGGCAAAGGTATCGCCAAAGCGCTTATTTGGGTTTTGCTTAAATTTTTAGAGAAAACTTGAATAGGTAAAACCTGGGCCAGTCTCAATGGACAAAAAGCCTGTCAACAATAGCTGGGGAGCATCCCCTCACAAAAAAAACAGCCCTTGGTGACAAAATCATGCAGGTTTGTGGCTATCTCAACTCCCGTTACCTCACAATGCACAATCAACCACTTGCATAAATTCCGTGGAGAACGAATTTAGTGTCTAATTTTTTAACAGTTGAAAAGTTCTTGGCCTTGATGGCACTTGTAAAAGATTAATTCCCTATCAAATTCAAGCGACCACCTTCGGAATACAAATTGCTTATCTTTAGGGGCATGAGTATCCTAAAAAAAGTTCGTGTCACCTTGGCTTTATCTATTTTATGTTTTTTGGGCACTCTCAAATTTTACTACCTGGTTGTTTACGCAGTCCTGAACAGAATTCCATTGGAAAATATAAAAATAGGATTCATTCCCGGCTTGGGGTTTAGACAGGATCCTTTAGTTTTTTTTACTTCATTGTTTTATCACTTAGGGTTTTCTCATTTTTTCTCAAATGTAATCTTTCTTCTCATTTGTGGAGCTATGATTGAATTAACCCAAGGCTCGAAGAAACTGGGGCTGGTGGCAGTGGGGTCGGGAATAAGTGCAAAGGTGTTATTAATATTTTTGAGGGCGTCTGATATGCGGCCTCACATGGGCTTCAGTGGGGCTTTAATGGGGATGGCAGTTTATTACCTGATGTGCGCTAATCAAGAGGGACGCCAAAGGGGGCTAAGAAGGGTTGACTGGCTCGTTTGGGGGGCATTTATCTTATTTGTTCTTCCGAATATAGCCGGCTTTTATGATGAGTTAAAAGGTGGATATACGGGGGTGAGCTCTTTGGCTCATCTTTTAGGTGGGCTAGGTGGGATTGTTATTTACGATCTTTTGGAAAATGGGAAGAAGAATAAAACTCAAAAGCCCGATCTTAAAGTATTAAAAGGGAAAGGCCATCAGGGCCAGCATTATCGCTCCGTACATCGAAAAGCAGTTTAGAAAAAAACATCTACTCCAAATACGAAATATCTTTTTGACCTCGAAAGTCTTCATTGTAATCAAGGCCGTATCCCACTAGAAACTTATCTTCGACCTCTTGTCCGAGATAATCTATGGAGACGTCGATTTCTCGGCGACTAGGCTTTGAAAGAAGGGCACAGATCTTAAGACTTTTCGGATTCGCAGCTCCGATCCGTTTTTTCAAAAAATCCCAAGTCCTTCCTGAGTCTATGATCTCATCGAGCACCAGAATATGTTTTCCTTCTGGAGAACTCTCGATATCTTTTAGGAATCTCACCTCACCGCTCGACTTAGTTCCCGAACCGTAGCTTGCAAGCCTTACGAAATCCACATGGACAGGAATATTAAGTTTTCGAATCAAATCGGCCCCAAAAAGAAGGGCTCCTTTAAGCGTTATAACCACCAATAAGTGTTCGTTGGGAGCTAAGATTTTTTTGTAATCTTCGTTGATGGTTTGAGCCAATTTTGCATTTAAACTATCGATCTGTTGAGCCGTTAAAAATGGGTGAGCTTTCATCTGTACTTAACCTCTAATTTTAGAAATTGCGTCCTTTATCTTTCCAATACTAGAAAAACCTTTAGATGCCAAAAATTTCATCACGGTACTTCCCCCTAACGGGAGTACTCCTAAATAACCATGGGTCAAAAGCTGTAAGCTTCCGATGTGCACTTTACTGGTCAGCCGCTTATCCGGATCTTCGGAAAGCATTAATTTCATAATAGCGACTCCGATCTCTCCGATATCTTCAGTTTTCATAGCCGACAATTCCTGAACCCCTTTTTTTCCTATCCAGAAGGTCATATCGGGAGATTTTAGCGGGGTCTCATCCACTAGAACCCTATCCTTATTTTTAGAAAGCCTCACTGGGGGAAAACCCTCAATATTAAGTCCTATTTCGATCCCGTTTTTAAGAGGGCGAGTGGCTCGCTGGCAAACATCGAGTGCAAAAAAATTCTTGATAAGCTCGATTTCTGAAGAAAGATCCACACTCATAGGGCTCTTATACACGAGCTTTAGAGGGTTGACTACTTAGAGGCTTACTTTACGTTTTTAATAAGGTCATTATAGTTTTGAGATTCAGCTGGGTCGGCCAGTTTAGAGGCATCGACTCCCAAATCCCCAAAGCCTTGGGCAGGTCTTTGATTGATCTCCATCAAGCTTCTTGTCCCCGGTTCAATTTGGTATTTAGAGGCGTCGACATTGCTTTTAAAGATATCAGGGGCCTCTGACTTCACATCGTCATAACCTGCTTGAGCCTCCTGAAGTTTTTGATTGTAGTCCTCAAGTTGCTCAGCCATGTTTTGTTTGATTGTGCCGCCGTCTTCGGTTTTGATATCGACTTTCTCATCTTCCGGATCGTATTTCCAATTTCTTTGAACATCGTTAATACTTTTTCCTGCGGCCGACATCAGCTCAAGCTGAACTCTCATATCCCTAGCAAAAGCATCCTCTTTTTCAGGGCCTCTTTCTTTTAAAACCTCCACTTTATTGTCATTGGGGTCCACTTCATATCCTGGATTAATGGCATTGAAAGGCATTTTGGACATCTGCTCACAGCCTTTTTTAGTAAGCTCAAAATTTTTCTGCTCAGCCTCTCGCTCCTTCGGAGATAGCTTAGCCAATTCTTCTAGCCGTTTCTTTTCCCACGAGGCGCAGTCTGGGGTTTCTTCGGATAGTTTAGGTCTTGGGTTATCTGGAAGTCCTTTGAAAATACGGCGTTGGTACAAGTTTGCCATCGTCGAATTCCATAAAGCGGATGTAGCTTTGGCTGCAGCATCATAGAGCAAAAGTTCGTTCGGTAGGGCATTAGGGTCGTCTTTACTTTCTTTGTCCTTAGCTGCTTGGATAACCGTTTCGGCGGAATCATTTCCTACCTTCTCAATTGCCTGTTTCACTTCGTCCCGAAGCTCGAATCTTTCTACTTTCTCTTTTTCTTTGTCTTTCTTTTGCTCTTTGTCCTTATCTTTTTCATTGTTCTTAGTGGATTTCGGATCTTCAAAGATCTCTTTGGTAGTTATTTTAAAAACACCTTTTTGTTTAACCCCTTTTTGGTCTTGCTGTTTATTGGGATCCTCTTTTTCATCCTGTTTAGAGAATTTATCAAACTCCTGATACATCGTTCTTTCTAAAATAGAAGAGCCCCCGGCTTCTGAAAGACCACCGTGAGGAGAAACGAAAGGTTGAATTATTCGAGTCGGTTTACTTGAGTTACTCTTTTGATTGTTTTGACCGCCCTGATTTTTTTGTTTGTCCGCTTCGTCATCTGTAGGGAAAACAAAATCATGGTAAGTAAGATCGCTTTTGTAAGAGACTCCATCGTCATTATCAAAACGGCTTTTAGTTCCCGTCTGTTGAACTTTTCCATCTACCGACATGGCTTTTCCCATGACGTTTTTGTCACCTGTAAACTCTAAATATTTATCGGCAAAAGTTTTGCGAGCGAGTGCCTCGGCTTTATCGGCGTCCATGAGGTCGCCTTTAGCTATAGTCGCGAAAAGGCTTAAAAGCCCTGCGAAAAGATAGATTGAAACCCCTATGTGAGATTGTGTTTTCACAACCATCACCCCTCTCTAGTTTCTAGTAAGAGCAAAGAAGATGCCTCTTTTTTGGGGGAAAAGCTCAATGATTTCAAAGGACAAAATAGGGCACATTGTGCGAGTTTTGTAGATTTGTGGAAAGACTAACTAAGTGTAAAAACTTTGGACAGCTAGATCGTTCTCTATCCTTTTTGTGCAAGTAGTTGATGGCTTGAAGCGATATAGCGGGTATTGAGATAGCCACAAACCTGCATGATTTTGTAACCAAGGGCTGTTTTTTGGTGGGTGGGACGCTCCCCTGCTGTTGTTGACAGGCTTTTTGTCTATTGAGAGTGGCTCAGGTTTTACCGATTCAAGTTTTTCTCTAAAAATTTGAGCAAACCCACAATGAGCGCTATGGTGATACCTTTGCTTCGAAATAACTCGACTTTAAAAATTCGTGAAGCACCCTCAAGAGCTGGTCTCTTAAAACCCATGATACAACTCTTTTCATGAAAAGTATGAATAAGGCCGAACACGTGGTTTTAAGATCCAGATACTCTGTTTTAAGACTTAAAAAGAATAAGTCTCTTATTTCTAGACTTCTTTTTGAAGGAGCAGAAAAGTTTCAAGTCAAAGTCTATAACAACTCCCTCAACAGCAATCACATTCACCTTCTAGTGAAAGCCCCTTCTCAAAAAAATCTCAATGATTTCTTGAGATTTCTCGCAGGGCAAATTGCCCAAAGAATCACGGGGGCAGTAAGAGGCAAGAAAAACCGTTTTAGTTTTTGGCTCAAGCCTGTTTGGAGAAGGATAGTGTATTGGGGAAGAGATTTCTTCAACTTACAAAGCTACATTTATAAAAACCAGCTAGAAACTCTGGGGCTCATTCCCTATCAACCTAGAATAAGAAAGCCCCTCTCCCACAAGACTGAAGCTAGATAGACAGGGGAACTCTGGCTTTTCTCTCTCGATACGGCACAAGTCCTAGGGTTTCAATCTGATTTTAATAAACATATCGGTGAAGATTCTGAAAATCCCGTCCCCAGCGGACAATTCGTTTCAAAATGGGCCTTAACCAAAAGCTTAATCTGTTCTTCTTCCCTCTAACCGCTCCCGTTAGTTTCTGTGCAACTTGTCCAGCAAAGACTCTTGAAAAGTCGTGAAGATCCTTTTGGGTTCGAGCTTTGACCAGCAGGTGAATATGATTGCTGTTTAATATATAGGCCGTTTGACACCTAGGAGAATTAGCGAAGAAAGAATCCTGAGTGTCTTTGGAATATTTGAGCTCTTGGTCCTCTATAAGTCTTTGCAATCTTTAATTTAAAGTATCGGACCAGCCTCTTCAAAAGCCCATTCAAAGGGACCAGGTAGTAAACTTTTCCCCCTTATCCCCAAATTTCTACTTAAACAAACTCTCTTCCAACTCGATGAGTTTTTCGAGAGATTCAACGGTGATGGGAATGGTTACCAGTTTCCCGTTGATAAATACCGAGGGAGTTGCCTTAATTTTTTGATTCATTCCCAGTTCAATATCTTCACTTACTTTTTTCGCGGTTTGTTTGTTGGAAAGACATCCCGCAATTTCTTCTTGAGAAAAAACAGGCCTTAGAACCTCCGAGATATGATCAAAACCTTCTTTGATATCTTCATCGGTCATGGTTAGAAATGCCTTGTCGTGATACTCCCAAAATTTTCCTTTGAGTTTTGCGCAAGCGGCAAGTTTTGCCAGTTTACAAGCATGGGCATGGAGTTGGTAAGGAAGGTTAGGGTTGCAAGTTGAATCTAAAGGAAAGTTTTTAAAGACAAAGAAAACCCTCTTTTCAAAAAACTTAAGAGTTGTGTGCAGTGTGAAAGCCGACTTTCTGCAAAAAGGACATTCAAAATCACTAAATTCAACTATCTGAATTGGGCTATTGGGGTTTCCCCAGGTTCCATCCTCTGAACTGACCGGAAGTTTCTTTTGAGGCAATTCTTTCCATTGAGCAAAAAATTGTTGGATTGAATTTTCCACAAACGTGTTAGCCGAGCTCTTACTACGGATGAAATAAGGCAAAACAGAGATCAAAGCAATAAAAGTAGTTAGAGTAAGAGCTCCTAAGATCCAGCGATTGCGGGGTATATTTTTTAAGACAGAGGTATCTGGCTTGCCAAAAGCGGCTCGGATCTTCTCGCGAATGGTTTTTTCCGAGACCCCCGCGAGTTGGATATTAAAGAAAAGATGTCCGGCCGTGCAGATATAGGTCACAAAGCACATGAGGCAGAGAGTTTTCAAGATGAAGAGCTGAATTCCAAAAAATAGAATTAGATTGTAAACGGTCGCAAGCGCGGTGAGCCAGGCCAATGTTTTTTGAATATTCGAAAAGGCTTTATCTTGGGCTGGCACTAGCAGCGAAAAGCCTAATAAGGCAAAGAAGTAGATGGCTCCGATAGCTGCAATGGGAATTCCAAAGACTTCGGAGAAGCGACTCACATTGACCGAGTCGCAATCGACATACTTCCCGAAGGAACAAAAACTAGCCGATTCTTGGATTCCGCTTTCGAGTCGGGTATGATGAACAAATAGATAGAGACTTGTGGCTAGTCCAATCAAGGAAAATACCACTTGCCAGAGCACTGTTTTTTTTACGAGCCGTTGAAAAATTGTTTTTGAGTTCACAGTGTTTAAATTTTCTCTTAAACCTAACGGGCAGGCAAATTGAAATCTAAAATAAACAACAAAAACAAATCGGATGAGCTGGGCCCGGAATGGGAAAAATTAGAAGAATCTTTACACCAGATGGTGGGGGAACAGACTCCCCTTAGGCGTAAAATCATCTCCGATATTTTTAAAGCTACTATTAGGCTCGCCAAAGAGAATCCAGGCAGTTTGAATTTAAAAATTTCTGCCACCGCGTTAAAAGAACTTCAGTTTTCTTTCAAAATGTTTCGGCCCCATCGGCATAAACCGAAGATTACGATGTTTGGTTCTGCTCGAATTGCTCAGTCTGATCCCCTTTATCAGTTCGCCAAAGACTTTGCTCAAAAAGCCATGAAGCGTGATTATATGGTGATTACAGGGGGCGGACCCGGAATTATGGCTGCTGGAAATGAGGGGGCCACCGCCAAAGGGGGATTCGGTCTCAACATTAAACTTCCCTTCGAACAAAGCCACAATTCATTCATTGATCCTGATAACGGCCTTATCAACTATAAGTATTTTTTTACTCGAAAATTATTTCTGGTTAAAGAAGCCTGGGCCTTTGCTTTTTTTCCAGGGGGATTTGGAACTTTTGATGAAGCTTTTGAAGCCTTAACATTGCTTCAAACAGGTAAAACCAATCTGGTTCCCGTCGTATTTCTAGAAACAAAAAACTACGGCTATTGGTCGGAAGTGGTTAATTTGCTCAACCGAGTCATGCTAAAAAATGGGTTAATTTCGGACTCTGACAGCAGTCTTTATCGAGTTTGCCATTCAGCAGAGGAGGCTTTGGACCACTTCGACCTGTTCTATAAAAATTATCACTCAACGCGCTATGTTGGGGACTTGGTTTCCATCCGTATTAAAAAGCCCTTATCAGATAAAGTTATCAAAAAGATAAATGTCGAGTTTAAAGAATTCTTAAAAGGTGGCGAGTTAAGAACTTCACCCCCTTTGCCTGAAGAAGAAAATGAACCGGAAATTAAAGACCTGCCGCGTCTGGTTTTTAAATGGACCAAAAAAGATTTTGGGACATTGCGCCGTCTTATCGACTTTATCAATGAAAATACGGTATAATAAAATTCTGATTTAGGCTGCGTTACCTGAAGTTTCTCTGACTTAACAATCAACCCCATTAGTACGAAACCCTTTGGTTATTCATGAATTTTAAAAGGCTCACCTGTTTTTTATTTAACGATCTCGAACCCTGGGAAAGGGAAGCTGTCGAGCCGATCCTTGAGAGTTTGTCAAAATTCGCTTTTATAGAAACCGTTTGGGTGACGGAGTCGCAACGAAGATATTTTAAAAGTAAGCCTAAAGGAGATTTTTGGATTGTTTCACGGAATTGGGTACGAGCTTTAGATTTTTTATCTGCTAAAAATTATCGTTCGGGAAAGTTATTCGTTTCTGTACTTAATGGTTCCCCGGAAGAAAAGCGGCTCTACGATCTTTCTTTCCAAGCTTTTCTTGCAGGCTTTGGAGACTCCACAACGTTACTTACTTATAGTCCTTTGGAATACCGGTTTTTTAGAGACATTAAAAAGATTCCGGAGTCCCAACTAAAACTTGCCTCTTTAGCTTTACCTTTGTTGAAGCCACTTTCTTCACCCTTCAGCCCTAGAGAAAAAGATAAACTTGAAGTCGGAACTTTTTGTGATTTCTCCGTAGAAAGTAATATTAACTTTCTTTTGGGCGTCGCTCATTTTGTGACCCAGAAAAATTCTAAAGTCCATTTCAATATTCTAGGGAGAGGGCCACTTTATGGGCATTTTTCTAAAATGATTTGTGATTTGGATCTGAGTGAAAAAGTAAGCATAGTCGAAACTGTGTCCGATTCTGCTATCGGTTCGTTGGATCTGTTTCTTTACTCTCCTCTGAGAAATCACCATTTTCTTCCAGTGATGTTGGCAGGTGCTTATAAGGTTCCTGTGATTTCGGTGGGCCTTCCCGGCATTGAGAGCTTTATCACACCAGGGCGGACGGGATTTGTGATTCCTTCATTTGAAATTCAAGCGATGGGGGAAAAAATAATTGAAATGCTGGACAACTCCGAATTAAGAGCTGAGTTGGGTTTAGGTCTTAAAAACCGAGTTGAGAGTTTGGCATCAATCGATTTAATTACCGAAAAACATCGAGAGATATTTTTTAGTGAAAAAGCTGTCGAAGAGAGAACTTTAAGAAAAGCTTCTTAGGAGGTTCTGTGTCAGAGGGAGTTCAAACAAATTCTTTTTCTTTCCCCTTGCCGAGATGGAATCATCTTCTTGGAGTTTTGATTTTTTTCTCATCAATTATCGGACTTCTTTTCTTAAATGAGCACGGATTTTTAGGTTCCAAAGCCCACTTACTCTCTCCCTTTTTAATCAAAGAAGTTAAGGTCATGTCTGAGTGGCCACTGACTGTCTCAGAAGTGAAATCTTGGTTGCCCAATCTCGAGGGAAAAAGTTTAATCTCTGTAAATGCAAAGGAACTTGTTCTTTCCATGGAACAACGGCCTTGGATAGCCCATGCCATGGTAAAAAAACAGTATCCGGATAGATTGTGGATTGAAGTTGAAACCAAGAGACCTCGCGCTCTATCAGTAATCAAGGGAACTTCCTATTTTATCGACGCTAAGGGTTTGGTGATTGAAAAAGCTAGACCTAGAATTCTTAAAACCCTCGACTTGCCCTTCATTTCAATGACGGCAGATTCAGACAAATGGGATGTTTCCAGGATTTTGGGTGTGACCGAGCAATTTAAGATGCTTTTCAAATCCAAATACAGCCTTTCTCAGGTTATTTTGGGAAATTATCCCTACTTTAAAATGTTTTTAGACAACCCAAAACTAGAACTAGTTTTAAACATCGAAAATTGGGAGTCTCAGTCGAAAATTTTGGAAACTTTATTAGTCGACCCGCCTAGTCAAATGGAACAACTCCAGAGAATTAATCTCATTTTTCCAAAAAAAGCAGTTGTCAGTATCCACAATTAGAACTACAGTTACCTCAAGGGCACTTCTAACCCAGTGCTTATACACTGAGTGGTGAGAACCACTAACACAGTGTAAAGCCAGCGAAAAAAAGTGTCCTCACGTCTTTAATCGTTACAACAGAAGTACTTAACAAAAAGGGATGTTTATGTCTGGCTCTAAGAAACCGGCAAAGCAATCCGATCTCCTTGTGGGCATTGACTTCGGAACGACCAAGATCTGTGTTGTCATTGGTAAAATGGCTTCCGAAGGCATTGAGATAGTTGGTATCGGTAAACAGGCCTCATCAGGAATTCGAAAAGGGATCGTTGTTAATATTCCTTCGACAGTAGAAGCTTTGAAAAAAGCGGTTGAAGTCGCGGAACTCATGGCTGGAGTAGAAATCACTCAAGCACAATGTGGAATCGCCGGAAGTCATATCAAGAGTTTCAATAGCTCTGGAGTCGTTGCTATTAAAAACAAGGAAGTGGGAACTCATGATGTGGAAAGAGCCATTGACGCGGCTAAAGCTATAGCCATCCCCACTGATAGAGAGGTTTTGCACGTCATTCCACAAGAGTTCACCATCAATGATCATGACGGCGTAAAAGATCCCATCGGGATGAGCGGTGTTCGTCTTGAATCTAAAGTGCATGTGGTCACGGGCGATGTGGCTTCAGCCCAAAACATTATTAAATGTGTGAATCAGGCAGGAATTGAAGTCTCCGATATCGTTTTAGAGCCTCTAGCTTCAGCCGAAGCGGTTCTGACGGAAGATGAAAAAGAGTTGGGTGTAGCACTTGTAGATATCGGCGGAGGCACAACCGACATAGCTATCTACGTACGTGGTAGTGTAGTCTACACGGGTGTCATTCCCATGGGCGGAAATCATATCACCAACGACATTGCAGTCGGTTTGAGAACATCCATTCAAGATGCAGAGAAAATTAAAGTAGCTTCCGGTTGTGCTATGTCTTCTTTGCTGCCCAATGAGGAGATGATCGAAGTTCCCATGGTAGGGGGACGTAAATCCAAAGAGATTTCTCGCTCTGTTCTTACTAAAATTATCGAGCCTAGAGTCGAAGAGATTCTCTCTATGGTTAATCAAGAGATCAGCAACAGCGGATTTAAACACTTAATGTCGACAGGTGTGGTTGTGACCGGTGGGGCCTCATTACTAGAAGGTTTCCCAGAATTGGCAGAATTTATTCTCGAAATGCCTGTGAGAAGAGGAGCTCCTCAAGGGGTTGGCGGGTTGTTAGATGTCGTTAATTCGCCCATGTACTCTACTGCAGTGGGACTTCTTATGTATGGAAAACCCACGGTGACTCAAACGGTATTTAAAGTCAGAGATGATGAAAATGTTTATGGAAAAGTCATAACCAGAATGAAAACCTGGTTAGGCGATGTATTTTAGCTAATGGCAACAGACCCCAATTAGGAGGAATCTCATGTTTGAAATCGTCGAAAAACAAACAGCTCAGGGCGCAAAAATTAAAGTAGTTGGAGTTGGGGGCGGCGGAACAAATGCTATCGCCACCATGATCTCCTTAGGCCTAAGTGGAGTTGATTTCGTAGCGGCCAACACCGACAACCAAGCCTTGGACCACAATCCTGCTCCTCACCACATTCAATTAGGAACAGAATTAACGAAAGGTCTAGGAGCCGGTGCTAATCCTGAAGTCGGAAAAAAAGCGGCTTTAGAGGACAGTACAAGAATTGCAGAAATGCTCTACGGCTCTGACATGGTTTTTATCACCGCCGGAATGGGTGGGGGAACAGGAACCGGAGCTGCTCCTGTTATCGCTAATATCGCTAAAGAAGCTGGGGCCTTGACGGTTGGGGTTGTCACCAAGCCCTTCAACTTTGAAGGAAAAAAACGAAGAAAGAACGCAGATAAGGGAATTGCCGAGCTTAAAGAAGCTGTCGATACTTTGATTTGCATTCCTAACCAAAGACTTCTCTATGTCGCCAATGAAACGACTACAATGTTAGATTGTTTCAAAAAAGCGGATGAGGTTCTTTATCAAGCAGTTAAAGGTATCTCCGACCTGATCAATATTCGTGGGCTTATCAATTTGGATTTTGCCGACGTGAGAACGGTTATGTCCAATAAAGGTCTAGCTCTGATGGGAACTGGAATTTCTTCCGGTGAAAACCGAGCGATTGAAGCTGCTAGAAAAGCTATTTCGTCGCCTCTTCTTGAAGACGTCGCAATTAATGGGGCTACTGGAATCATCATTAATATCACCGGCGGACCTGATTTGACTCTATTTGAAGTCAATGAAGCCTCTTCCTTGATTACCGAAGAAGCTCATGAAGATGCTGAAATTATCTTCGGCTCTGTAATCGACGAAAATCTTAAAGATGAAGTCAGGGTCACTGTCATTGCAACAGGCTTTAATCCAGAAATGGAAGCTAAGCCCAGTGTTGAGCAAATTGTGGTCAATACTGAGCCTGCTGTTGCAGCCCAGCCGGAAATTAGACTTCAAGAGGAATCTCAACCACAGGTTACAACGACAGTTGCAAGCCCTGTGGTTCAGAAGAGAGAACCTTTATCTGAAGATTTAAAATCGGCAAGACAATTGGCTCGGGAAATTGGAAAGCGATTCTTTGAAACGGAAGAGTACGATATTCCAACTTTCCTTCGTCGACAAAACGATTAAAAATTTTAAACCTATGGAGCAGGGTACGGGTACCTTGCTCCATTAATTTTTAATAGGGAAGGGACGCAAGATGTTAAGATGGTTTGCTTTGATTCTAGTAGCCACAGTACTTTGTTGGGGGGACACTCACAGCCACTCCGGTAGCCACAACGAATCTAGTCGAGCCCTAGAAAACGTAAAACCCTCCCGCCCTGTAGACGAAAGAAAAATCGAACCAGAAACTGAAGAATTCGATGCTTTAAGTGCAAAAGATAAAGAAAAATTAAATAGACTGATTGAAGAATTAGATTCCGCTGGAAAATCTCAAAGCAAAACGGGTGAGCAAAACCCTGAAGCTAAAACTACCACTCCAAGTCTTTAATATTTTGGTCCGGCGTGATTACCGCGATTTCTACCCTGCGATTTTTTTGCCTTCCCTCAGGGCTATCATTAGAAGCTAAAGGCTGAATATCTCCAAACCCCGCCATTGAAATGTTTTGTTTTGGGAAGTCGGTGCCTTCGACAAGAAATTTAAGAATGTTGAAAGAACGATTGACCGAAAGTTGCCATCCTTCGTGATTGGAATCCCCTTTTTTGAGTCTTTCCGACTTATCACTATGTCCTTCGACTTGGATAGGGAGGTTGAGTTTTGCCAACCTTTTTCCCATCTCGAAAAGGAAAGGAATCTGTTCTCTTTTTAATTTGTCGCTATTGGGGCTAAACAACATGGCTTCACCCATCCGAATTTTAAAACCATTGGCGGTTTTTACTACATCAAGTTCTTTGGGGTCTGCTGCAAGGCCGGTGGATCTTTCGAAGATTCCTTTAAGTTGTTCGGCTATTCTGCTCATCGCTTCCTGTTCGGCTTTCGAATTGGGGCCCATATCTTTGGCCGCAGGTGGAACCAATGAACCTTTATCTTGTTCTTTTTCGAACGGAGTAAATGGACTTCCACGTTGAGGGAAAACCCCACCCGTCGTCAAAAAGGCTTTTTGAATGCTCTCAATGGCTTTTTGATATTTTGCTTTATCGGTTTGGCCTAAGGCATAGAGAATCGTGAAGAACGCGAAGAGCAGGGTGATAAAGTCAGCGTAAGAAACAAGCCACCTTTCAAGATTCTCGTGCTCTTCATGATGTTGTTTCTTTGCCATAAATTAAGCAGCTTTCTTTTCACCTTCGCCGGCATGACCATGGTCTCCGGCTAAGTTGTTCATTTTGTCTTCGATGACACGAGGATTGAGTCCCGCTTGAATTCCCAAAATACCGGTCATGATGATTTCCATCTCGTGAACTTCACCCATCCCCATTTTCTTGAGTTTGTTTCCTAAGGGGATGAAAATTAAGTTCGCAGAGCCCACACCATAAACCGTAGCTACGAAAGCAACTGCGATACCCGAGCCGAGTTTGCTTGAGTCAGATAAGTTTCCCATCACGTGGATGAGGCCTAGCACCGCTCCGATGATACCTACAGTAGGTGCGAAACCACCGGCGGTTTCCCAAACTTTACCAATGGAATTATTGTTCTGTTCAGTTTTAAAGATTTTTTCTTCCATCATTTCTCTGAGAACGTTGGGATCGTAACCGTCGACTACTTTTTGTAGGTTTGAAGCAAAGAATGGATTTTTGATATTTCCCATGCTTTTTTCAAGGGCCAAGATTCCTTCTTTACGAGCGACGTTAGCCATATCTACGATATCTTTAATGATGTGGCTGTAATCGTGGTTGTCCCCTTTGAGAAAAACTTTTAAAAGAGATTTAATGGCCGCACTAAACTCTGCAGTCGTGGAAGCTAGCATCGTAGCTCCGATAGTTCCGCCGAACACGATGATTGCAGCTGTCGGCTGGATCAGGGCCTGAATATGTAACCCTTCTAACAGCGCTCCGCCAAACACCGCGGCCATCCCCATAATAAGACCAATCCAATTTAAGATCATGTGTCTTCCCTTAAAGTAAAATTAGGCATCGACTGTTGTTTTTGCTTATATTCAGTAAAAGCAGAAAGCACTTCCTCTGCGGTGTCTTTTACTAGAATTTTCGTTCCCGTTGTCAGAGTGATCACGGTATCCGGTGTTTCTTCCACGGACTGAATCCAATCCGCATTCAACATCATGGTATGTCCATCAAATTTGGTGACACGAATCACAGAGCACTCCTTGCCCTGCTTATCGGAACAATTAAGAAAAAAGTGAATGCCGACTTGCCTTAATACGATAGGTCACCCGATAATAGGCGGAGTTGGGCCTCTAAAGGCTTAACAAAGCTATCTAAGTTTAAGGTGCGGAGCATTAATATGAAGATTTATACAAAAACAGGCGACGAAGGTACAACCGGTCTTTATGGCGGAACGAGGGTATCGAAAAGTTCTCCCAGAATTGCAGCTTATGGGGACATAGATGAATTAAATGCGGTTTTAGGGGTGGTCATTGCCCATAGTAACCAAGCTGTGATTCAAAATACCTTAAGGCAGATTCAAAACCATCTTTTTGTCTTAGGGGCTCAATTGGCATCTCCTACAGTCGATCCCAAAATCGAGAGAATCACTGCAGCTCATATAGAATTTTTAGAGAGACAAATTGATGTTATGACCGAGAGTTTGCCCCCTCTATCTCACTTTATTTTGCCCGGTGGCAGTAAAACCGCAGCCCATCTTCACTTAGCTCGGACGGTTTGTCGCAGGGCAGAACGGGTTACAGTGCATTTAAGCACTTTGCCCGATGAGCCTGTGGACAACTGGGTTCTTATGTACATCAATCGTCTGTCCGATTTTCTCTTTGTCTTTTCGAGACTTGCGAATCAGTTGGAGAAGGTTCAGGACATTGAGTGGATTCCTCAAAAAAGGTAGTTTTGGGCGTCTTTTTAAGTGTTTGAAATTGCAGCTTTAAAATAACCCATTCCCAGCCGTTGACTTAGGAATTTTTCTCACTTAAATATCTATTGAAATGAGAAAAGAGACCCAAAGCCACCCACCAGCATCTATTATAGGAAGGCCCAAGTTTTCTTCCGGGCGTAATAAAAAATTTTTTCTCTTAGCCAATACTTTTAAAACTTTGGGAGATTATTCCAGAGTTCGTATCGTAGGGGCTCTCGTGCAAGGGGAGAAGTGCCCTGGTGAAATAGCTAAAGCTGTGAGTTTGAGTCCTTCCGCTGTTAGCCATCATTTGAAAGTGTTACGCGAGGCTAAACTTGTTCAGGTTCGAAGAGAGCATCGCCAAATTTTTTATTCTTTAGACGATCTTCACATTAACGAGTTATTTGAAGCCGGAGTCGAACACGTAGAGGAGCTTCTACAATGAAAAAAATAGTCTTAGGAATGTTTTTAGTATCCTTGGTTTGCTACGGCAGCAGTTCTTCGGAAAACTCTCGTTACTTGATCCATCTACTAAACTACATTGGGCATGATTATGCAGGGGCTGTCCAAAATGGAACTGTGATTTCACCTTCAGAATACGAAGAGCAGAAAGAGTTCTCTAATACGGTGATAGAAATAGTTAATAGGGAAGAAGGATTAAAGTCCTCTGAAAACATTCAAAAAGGGATTTTGAAATTAAAACAACTGGTGTCTGAAAAAAGAGACTTTGAATCAGTTAGTCAAACGGCTCAATCTGTTCAGAATGAAGTTTTTAAAATTTCAGGTCTTCAGCAACTTCCTAAAGAGCGACCCGATATCAACCACGGCAAACAGCTTTATTCCAAACAATGTGCCCAATGTCATGGGGCCACTGGTGAGGGTAACGGCCCTTCAAGTGGAAATATGGACCCTAAACCCGCTAACTTTCTCGACGCAAAAAATGATTCCAAATCTCCTTTTCAGTTTTTTAATGCGATTAGGTTGGGAGTGCCGGGAACCTCAATGGCCGCTTTTAGCTCTTTAACCGATTCTGAAACGTGGGATCTTGCCTATTATGTCGATTCACTCAGAGCCACTCCAAAAGAAGCTGCCCCTTTGAAAGTAGCTCAACAAAATTTAGAGTCTTCGTTGTCGGCTTACAAAGCTGAAAACTTTGAACTGGCGAAAACTAAAGCCATTGCAGCTTACTTGGATGGTGTGGAGCCGATCGAACCGAAACTCAGACTTAATGATCCCAACTTCACTATAAAGCTTGAAGAATCTTTGGCCGCTTATCGTAAAAAGATTGATCGAAGAGTCCCGATCGATGATTTGGAAACGAGCTTTAGAGAAATTAAAAAGTTATTTAGTGAAGCCGAGGCTGTTTTGGTTGCGAAGCCTTCTTCTTTTTGGATGACTTTCTCTGTCGCAGCCGGAATCTTTTTGCGTGAAGCTTTGGAAGCGGCTCTTCTTCTCATCACGCTTTTAGGGGTAGTTAAAACCCTAGGAAACCCCAGAGCCCGTTACTTTATTCATGGAGGATGGATCTCCGCTTTTTGTGTAGGACTTGTCTCCTGGTTTTTTTCAGGTTGGGTCGTTAAGATTTCTGGGCTTCGAAGAGAACTTCTAGAAGGAAGTATTTCACTCTTAGCGGTGGGTGTGCTGCTGTATTTCGGATTCTGGCTTCATCGAAAAACTGAGATCGGCAAATGGAAAAGCTTCATTAATGATCTCGTAAAAAACGCGCTGGATAATAAAAAACTCGTAGGCTTGGCAGTTGTCGCATTCATGGGGGTTTTTAGAGAAGCTTTTGAGACCGTTCTTTTTTTAAGAGCTTTGCTCATTGAATGCCCGGGACAAGATTGGGCTTTGGGATTTGGAGTTTTGATTGCCTTTATCTTCGTTCTCGTGGCTTCAGCTTTAGCGGTCAAATATAGTGCAAGACTACCTCTCAAGCAGCTTTTTAGCTTTTCTTCTGCGATGATGGTGTTTCTTGCTTTTGTTCTGATTGGAAAATCGGTGCATGCATTTCAGGAGGCGGGTCTGGTTTCCTCTACCCCAATAGAGGGAATGCTAAGAATCGACCTATTGGGTCTGTTTCCTACTGCTGAAAATTTGATTCCACAGGCTGCCTTAATCTTGGTAACTGTTTTTCTCTGGATGAAGCCCAAGATAGAAGGTCTCTTAAAAGCGAGAACGCCTGTTAAATCCTAAGCCTTATCCTTAAGAGCCATTTGGTAAGACTCAAAATGTTTTTTTGCTGATAAATCCCAGGAGAACTTTGCCGCCTGAATCTTTCCCTTTTCAATAAGCTCTATTCGTTTCGAAGGACTCGAGACCTCCTCAAGAGCTAAACCTATTTGTTTGGGATCGAAGGGGTCAAATAAAATTGCCGCCCCGTCTGCGAGTTCCGGGAAAGGGCCTGCTTGGCTTGCAACGACGGGACATCCGGCAGCCATGGCTTCTATTAACGGCAATCCAAAGCCCTCATAATAAGAAGGCAGAGCAAGGGCCGTGGCATTTTGATAAACAGTCGGAAGTTCTTTTTCATTAAGGCTCGGCATCCATACTAATCGTGAAGAAATATTTAATGATTTAATTAGCTCTGATTCCTCTGGATCCCAAGGCGTTCCCGCGACAGCTAGCAAATAGTCCTTAGAGATAGGGTTAGCGGCAAAAGCTCTGAGCAGATTGGAAAAGTTCTTATGGTGAAGCCTACCCCCCAAATAAAGAAAATAGGGTGAGGTTAGTGAGTGTTTTTCCAAAATATTCTTCTCGCTCCGAGCCTCTTCTTTTTTGGAGAAGAGCTCAAAATTGCACCCATGATAAATCACATCAATTTTTGACGCTGGTATATTGTAAATCTTTTGAAGATCTCTCTTGGTTTGTTCAGAAATCGCGATAACTCTAGTTGCGGTTTTTAAACACTTAGCTTTGTTTTCCCGCAATTCCTTAACATGAGGTAAATGATAAGTTTCCTGAAATAACTCACTGATCATGTCGTGGATAGTAACCACTTGAGGCAGGTCGGGCCAAGGAGAGGATGTGTAATAAGTCGAGTGAAAAACGGAGTCTTTAACCCCTGAAAATTTCTTACTCATCAAAATGCTGTTTACTCTTTGCTTAACTTTCCTGAGATTGTTTTTTAGATTGCCTTCGGGGAGCCAAGAACCACTCGGTAAACGATCTTTTTCAATCTTAATATGATTGCCCGTAGGAATAGAGTTCGCATCTTTCGGACTGAAGATATTGACTTCGGTATCGGGAAAAGCAGAGAGTCTCGGAATGATTTCATTAAAGTAACGATAGACTCCCCCAGAAGGAGCAGAAGAGTAGATCGTTCCATCAATAATAATTTTCATCTTTCTACCACTTAAGAAATAAAAAGTTGTTTGTAAGAAAACAGTAGAACCCAAAGTCGGCGCAGGCTAGCTTCACTGTCCTCTGGTAACTTCGAAATACCGTGAGATTTTAAAAATGAATAAACATCTTTGAAAGCCTTAAACTCGTTTGGAAGTTGAAAATCAGAAAACGAAATTTCCGGTTCCTGTAAGTAATAGCTTCGAAAGGAGTCTATCTCCTGGGCCGAGTGTTTGTAAGTGCCGAAAGGGGTGAGTCCAAAGGGAATTTTTTGATTTTCAAGAGGGTATGCCTCTTCGTTCCAAAGATTTATTTGGGAGTTTAAGTCGGCAAAGGGTCGCTCTGAGACCGAATCGAACTCTTCCTTGAACGTATAGGCATCGAAGAGATAGTCGTAAAGGGGGTTGAGAATTTTTTTGCCAGCGCGTAACTTGAAATGATTTTTAGGTTGTAGGTTTTTAAATCGTTTATCAAAAGAGGAGTCCCAAATCTCTAGATGGGGATTTAAAAGGATTTCAGAACCGACTGCAGACGAATCTGATTTCCCTAATAAAATATTTTTAACCACTTTGGATTTTAAATTTAACTGCTCATCTGATGTCCTGGAAGGTAACCGAGCCCCTGTAATTGCCATTTTAAGAAGTTTGGTTTTGTAGGAAAGGCCAAGGTGTGGATTTCGCAAGTTGAAAAGGGGGTGTCTTTGAGTTTCAAATTCAGAGGTTTGCTCCAACTCTTTTTTTGTCACACAAAGAGTGAAGTTGGTTCGTAAACTCTGCCACAAATCTAAGTAGTGTAGCCAAAAAGCAAAAGGGTATTCCCCTAGTTGGGATAGCTTTTCCGACATCAAGCCCGGCTGACCCCACGGGCGGTGAAAACAAAATTTCGGAGAAAGTTCTGCGTCATCCAACAGCGCGCAAAGTTCAAAGCCTGTAAAGCCTCTGTCCGATGCGTGGAGAAAACCATCCACAATTCCCGGAAGATTCTTAGCATCCCAATAAGAATTGAAAGCATAGTAAAGGGGGTGGTCTTTAGGTAGGCTTTTTAAGATGTTTCGCAGAAGAGTTGGGTGGTTCTGATTTGAATAAGTTAACCCAAGAAGTTTAGCGAGGTTCTGAATTTGAAAGACTCTTTGCCGACTATAGTGGGGATAAACCATAATTCTTAAAATTCCGTCGGCTTTTAGCTTCTGACTCAGATTTTTTAAAGTAGCTAGAGGGTCTGGCAAGCACATCAAAACGCCATAACATTCGATAAAATCGAAAGTTTCGTCTGGGTATTCATTGAAGTTGTTTAAATTGATCTGGCTCAGTTTTGTGTTTTTTATATGGTGCCACCGGAGCCTCTTTTGGGCGGATTTCAAAGAATGTTCAGATATATCACTTGCAAGAATTTTAGCTTCAGGATTTGCCAGAGAAAAAATATAGGGTTCAAAAGTTCCGCACCCTGCAATCCAAATTTTGGGCGGTGTTTTTAAAGGGGCGAGACCGCACCTGGAACGGATCCAATTGACATGAATTTGCCAAAGGTGCTCTCGAGGTACCGAAGCGACGGTAGGTACCGAAGGGTAAGGCCATTTTTCATACTGCTCTTGAACTGAGGAACTCACTTCACACCGAAGAACTTGAGAAGGGGCTCTTTCCATTCGGTTTCAGAATATCCCGCTTCAGGCAACTGGACTGCAGTGGCCAGATTCTTCACGACTTCCGGAGCATTTTCTCGGACATACTCCATGTCCCAGACCCTGGGGCGAATCGTAAAAATGGTGGCTCCACTTTTGGGAAGGTTTACAATGCTTTCTAGTTCACTTCTTAAAAATAGATTTTTTCCCACATTGGCCTCGGTGATAGTGGGTTCTTTGTAGGTGGATCTCCTGTAGGAGGGAAGGGCTAGCTCAGGGTTGGTCACCAAAAACCAATTGTTTCTTCCGATACATTTTCCTCTGGCTCCTCTTTCTACCGCCCCCTCTACCGTTTTTTTGAGTCGATTTTCATATTCAGGGATGCCTGCGTGAATAGCATGTACATCTATACCAATAAAATCTTGAAGGGCCCAGTTGGTTGGAGTGGCTAAAAATCCACCTGCTAAAATAACTTTTCCTTCATCCGTTCTTAAATTTATTGTCACATCGTCTTGAATGAGCATTCCCAACTTTTCTAGAGGATGCGGTCCCACTTTGGGATCTAAGCTAACTTCAACTCCAGTCTCCAGCGCCTTGATCGAGTTATTACCTTTTACAAATTTAGAGGGAAACTGAGTGAGGAGTTGACTAGCAGTCATCTCCAAAAATTCTTCGGCGGCTTCTTTGACCTTCTGTTCTTGCCCTGGATGAATCTTTAAAATATCGGTGGGGCGTTTTTCAAAAAGCGCTTTTCTAATGGCCATCTGTTCTTTGTATTCTCTATCTGGTGCTAACCATTTTGCAGGTTCGTAGATGAACATGTTGGGAGCAGGAAAAGTCGTGTTGATTTTGGTGCTTTGTAGAGCTTCCGCATTGGTTGAGAGAAGTGGGCGGTAGAGCTTTCGTGAAGGGGCAAGTTTTTCAAAGGCTTCAGGGCAATGGGTTTGAGTAACGCCATGCGCTTGCAAAGCAAGCCCAAATAAAAATACTAAAATGGCCAATCGCATTCTAGAGCTCCTCATTTCAGGGTGGAAACTTATTATATCATTTTTGTTTGAGTTGATTCGAGATCCACATATCTAAATGGCGAAAGTAGGTCTTACGGTCCTCTTCCAATTCATTATGGAGTTCGTGAAAAGAGCCGGGGGCAATGTAGAGCTCTTTGCTTGGGGAAGATAGAGCCTTCAAAATCTCGTAACTACCTTCGACACGTATAATCGGGTCGGCAGAGCCATGCGCAATTAAGGTGGGCGTCGTAATTTTATGCGCTAATTCAGGTATCAGAGGAAGATTTTTTAAAATCTCATCTCCTTGTTTTAGGGTATTAAAATGAAAACACAGAGGATCCTTTTGGTAGGCTTCGACCACTTTTTTGTCTCTTGAAACCCCCTCTGAAGCGGTGCTTTTAGGCAGTCTGATATTGGGAGCTATTTTAACCAGCATCTTGCCCACTGTAATTTTGAGGGGAGAAATACCGGCCCCCACTAAATAGGCCGGAGCGCTTAAGATTAGCCCCTTAAAAAGAGAGTGATAAGTACTGGCAAAATTAATTGCAATAGCGCCACCCAAACTGTGACCATAAACAAACAAGGGTAGAGCGGAGAGATCTCTTTGAATCCAATTAAAAACAGTTACAGCATCGTCGACATAGTCTCCAAAAGATTCGATCCACTGTCTTTTTCCACCGCTTTTGCCGGAACCTCTCAGATCGAATCGGACGACATCAATTCCGCTTTCATTGAGCCCACGGACCGTATTCAGATGTCTACCACTGTGTTCGCTAAGGCCGTGAATAATTAGGACTCTAGCTTTGGGATTTGGGACGGAGTGGTTCCAAACCGCAAGCGATCCTAAAGTGATAGACTCCATTTTAATTTTTTTCCCCTAATTGATTGGCCTATTCTACATTTTCTTTACTGGGGGCGGTAGACTCTTCGTTTTCTGAATTCGTCTCATCCGAGTTTTTAACTTTGGGTTTGTCCTGAGGAAATCTGGAGCCTTTGGGGAAAATGTAAAATCGAATGGTTCCAGAAAACTTTTTCCCCGTTACAACTTCACCATTGTGAGTGACCTCTGAACCGGTGGAGTTTCCTAGTACCAATTTGATCTTATTTTTGGCTTCATAACTGGTTTTTGAGCCGGCCTCTAGATAGGTCTCTGTGGCTGGGGAATCATCTATCACGACTTTGGTCCAAGTGCGGTACTTCACATTTACTTGTAATTCATGCCCTTCAACTGGAATCGGTTCAACTTTCGGCTCGGTTGAAGTGGGCTTAGTCGTTGAGGTCTCAACGACAGTGGATGTTTTTTGAGTTGTGGGGACTACAGAAACGATAGTTGTTGGAGTTGGCGCTACTGCCGGAACTGAAACGACCGGAGTGGTCGGGACAGTAACGGTGCTGGTGGGGGCCATTTGAGTGGTGGTGGTTTCGGCCTCAGTTTTAAGGGTTGTGTCGGTGGCTGCACTGATGGAGCCAGGCAAAGTGGAATCGGTCACGAGAGCGGGTTGCTCGAGAGTGGTAGACGTTACCTCTAGCGTCGAGGGTTGCTCCGACCGTCGGCCCATGACAATTACAGTCACGATTAATAAAACGGCTGCAACCACAACGGCTTTGATCTGAACCGAAGAATTTAAGTTAAACTTTTTTAATTGTGGAGAATGTTGAGTTTGTGCGTTAAGGGATTCAGATTCTTTGGTAGTCGTAACGTTAAAAGAGCTGGCCTCAATATTCTCTTGCGAAATATTTTCAGGTGAGCTTTGGGATTCACTAAATTTTTTCAGTGTTTCTTTATTGTCCAACCCTAGATATCGAGCGTAGGCCGAAATAAAACCTCGGATGAAAGGCTCTTGCGGGAGTTCTTTCCATCGATCCTCTTCCATCAGGCTTAGATTTTGAATATGAATCTTTGTGCTCGAAGCAATCTCTTCTAACCGAATGCCACGCTTCTCTCTCTCAGATTTTAGGTACTGACCAAATGGTTGCATAGGTGGGTAAGCCGTTCTTCTTGGGTTGTGACTTTACACAAACAAATTAATTTAAAAACTTTAAAACCTCTTGCGAACGTTCAACATAAGGGCCTTCTTTGTATCGGTCTACAAGTTTTTCGAGATGGTTTTTGGCAAGACCTCTTTGCCCGGCTTTCATTAGAGCCAATCCCAATTTGTATTGGCTCTCTTGGTAGAGC
>Ga0114973_10000696_pt1 | contig 25358 bp, 21 predicted proteins | sample M_140807_MF_Meta_FD_87025 | JGI IMG/M metagenome (GOLD analysis project Ga0114973, IMG submission 87025) | Freshwater microbial communities from Lake Montjoie, Canada to study carbon cycling - M_140807_MF_MetaG | ecosystem: Environmental > Aquatic > Freshwater > Lake | place: Lake Montjoie...
CCCGAAATCACCTTCTCGAAGGTATCTTACCGTCGCCACACTAACTTTGCCATGGAGAGTATTGAGCAGACCTTCTCCGGTCAAGCCGACTTCGGTCGTCGCGTTACTTGCACCATTGCCCGTAACGGTGACATGGCATTCCGCACCTATCTCCAAGTCACTCTTCCCGAGATTAACCAGGGAATGAAGACCACTGGAACCGATGGTGTCTATGCCCGTTGGTTAGATTTCCCCGGTGAGCAACTCATTGCCCAGATTGAGGTCGAGATTGGTGGACAAAGAATTGACCGTCAATATGGTGACTGGATGCACATCTGGAATCAATTGACTCTTTCTTCCGAGCAACAGAAGGGATACTACAAGATGATTGGGCACACCACCCAATTGACCTACATCACCGACCCAACCTTCGCTGATGTCACTGGTCCTTGTGCTTCCAGTGGTGGACCCGCCCAGGTCTGTGCCCCCCGCAAGGCACTCCCTGAGACAACCCTTTACATCCCTCTTCTGTTCTGGTTCAACCGCAACCCTGGTCTTGCCCTTCCCCTAATCGCTCTACAGTTTCACGAAGTCAAGATTAACATCGATTTCCGCCCCATCGGTGAGTGCCTCTGGGCAGTCACAAACTTGGTCGGTACTGGAACTGCCAGCGTCTCAGTCGCTCAAGCATACCAGCAATCACTTGTTGCCGCTTCCCTCTACATCGACTACGTGTTTTTGGACACCGATGAACGCCGCAAGTTCGCCCAGAACCCCCACGAGTACCTCATCGAGCAACTCCAGTTCACTGGTGATGAGTCCGTCGGTTCATCTAGTAACAAGATTAAGTTGAACTTCAACCACCCTTGCAAGGAACTCATCTGGGTCGTGCAACCCGACTCCAACGTCGACTACTGCGCATCCCTTGAGGCCGGACAGACCCTCTACAAGACCCTCGGTGCCCAACCCTTCAACTACACCGATGCCATTGATGCCCTTCCCAACGCCATCCATGCTTTCGGTGGTCCTCTTGAGACTGCCGGTTCCACCAACTTCATCAACGCATCTGGTCTTTTCCAAATGGCCGGTGCCATCGACGAGATTGGAACTGCTGCATCTGCCTCCGCTGCCCAGTGGGGTTCTGCTGCTCCCGTCAACGCATACTCATTCACCAACCCCGGTGGCAGTGTTCCTTCTGGGTCCACCGTCTCTGATGCCGGCACCTTCGTGCTTGCCGAGACTGCCCTTGACATGCATTGCTGGGGCGAGAACCCAGTAGTCACTGCTAAGTTGCAGTTGAACGGACAGGACCGCTTCTCTGAGCGTGAAGGCACTTATTTCGATATTGTGCAACCATTCCAACACCACACTCGCCACCCCGACACTGGAATCAACGTGTATTCCTTTGCCCTCCGCCCTGAGGAACACCAACCCTCAGGCACCTGCAACTTCTCGCGTATTGACAATGCCGTCCTCCAGTTGGTTCTCTCCAGTCCAACTGTGTCCGGAACTGCCACTGCCAAGGTGAGAGTGTATGCAGTAAATTATAATGTCCTCCGTGTCATGTCTGGCATGGCGGGTGTCGCGTTAAACTACGGTTTACTCATCAACTACGTGTGGTTGGTGTGTTTAATTAAGAATAGCGCAGAAAAAATGCGTGTGTGCGAGAATTCAGGCTCTCTCGTACAGAACTTCACTTTGACCCCTGATTTATTGGTCAGCATTTAGTACGGTTTACACCGTGCAAAACCACTGGTTGCAGGAAACCCCTTAGAGCCTTAACTACTAAGTGTGTTTGGGAAACCAACACATGGTCAGGAACAGAACCTGAGTATAGTAATAATGTTAAGGATTGGGCAATCCGCAGTTGAGTGTCTAAGTCCGTTATGCTAGGATATGACGCCAATACAGAGATCGCAAAGCGGTTGGTGTGCAATGAAGGTTTAAGCAACCTGAGCGCGCTTGAGGGACGATCCATCCTTCCTTGGAAACTTGGGAGTATCGAGATTCAAATTAAACATCTTATTAATTATAAAATTCAGAAAAATAAAAAATCAAATAAAAATGTTTTATTCAAATGTAAAACATTTTTGCAATAATATAGAATATAATTAAAGATATAAACCGAATATAATATAAATGGCAGAAATTTGCGCCGTAATTTCGAATAGATGTGAACACGGAAAAACAAAAAGATATTGCAAAGAATGTTCAACAAATACATTTTGTTCTCATAAAAAACAAAAACGATTTTGCAAAGAATGTGGTGGTTCGAATATATGTGAACACAAACGATACCAATATAAATGCAAAGAATGTGGAGGGACAGCGTTTTGCGAACATGGAAGATACAAGGATACTTGCAAAGAATGTTGCGGTTCCAAGATATGTGTGCACGATAAAATAAAATATGAATGTTTAGAATGTGATGGAAAAAGTATTTGTCAACATAATAAATTACGTAGTATTTGTAAAAAATGCAGGGGAGGGAGTATTTGTGAACATAATCGTGCTAGGAGTGTATGCAAAGATTGCTGTGGAGGGAGTATTTGCGAACATAGAAAACTTAAACATTTATGTAGAGAATGTGGAGGAAGTAGTTTATGCAAAGAACATAATCACGTAAAAAGTAGGTGCGTAGAGTGTGGAGGAAGTCGAATTTGTCCCCATAAAAAAAGACAAAATGTATGCATAGAATGTAATGGGTCTCTTTGTTGTATTCATAAAAAACTAAAGTATTATTGCAAAGAATGTGACGGGTCTAGATTATGCAAATCTGAATGGTGCGAAACACAGGTAAATAAAAAATACGAAGGTTACTGTATCAGATGTTTCGTCAATCTTTTCCCCGATAAACCCAATACGAGAAACTACAAAACCAAAGAAAAACGTGTCGTCGATCATATTACGGAATCCTTCCCTCAATTTACCTGGGTTGCCGATAAAAAAGTCCAAGACGGATGCTCTCTACGCAGACCAGATTTATTGCTGGATCTCGGGTCGCATATTATTATAGTCGAAGTCGATGAAAACAAACATACCGATTATGATTGCAGTTGCGAGCACAAACGGTTAATGGAACTGTCACAAGATTTGCAGCATAGACCAATCGTATTTATCCGGTTCAATCCAGATGATTATACCAATCAAGACAACGTACCTGTAAAATCTTGCTGGAAAGTCAACAAGTTGGGTGTAATGCAAATTATGAAAACCAAAGAAGTGGAATGGAATGAGAGGATAGCATGTCTAAAACAGCAAATACAATACTGGATTGAGAATCCTACAGAAAAGACGGTGGAAATCGTGGAGTTGTTTTATTAGATTTTAACGCAAACAAATTAAAAATAATGGGTTATTTTATGTAAACCATTATTTTATATACACTGCAATACAATGAGCAAAACGTATCTGATATCTGGCGACACATTGAAAACTATTGCTCAGGGAGCATTGGGTGCGATGACTTTTGGTGCATATCACCAATACACTACCAATAAAATTATGGAATTGAATAATGAAAAGGTCGAAATACAGCACAAGTATTTTATGGATAAGATGGAAACGCAACACAAAAAGGAAATGGGCGAAATGGAAAATCAACAAAAAATATTAAGAGACAAGTTGGAAAAATTGGAAACGGTCGTATCACTACAAGAAAAGCAACACCGCGGGTGGTGGTAATATAGAACGCAATTATTTTATGATTTTGATGCAACCATATAATATGCTTCCAAAAACAACATAAACAATATACTGTAAATGTATGATACGCCTGCCAACCCCCGCAAAATGCCACCACAACCCCGATGTGCCAAAGAGTGCTGCAATGCCAAACCCACGCCCGAAAATAAGTACTGCCGAAAACATCAATTACAAGTATTCATAGATGAGACCGAGTCTTTAGGAAAACGTAACTGTAAGAACGTTATCCGCGGATGTGTTTCCCAATTAGATCCAGAATATGAGTTTGTGCGATGTGAACCTTGCAGGAAACGGGAAAAAGAACGCGACGATGCTAGGAAAGCAAGAGCAACCGAAAACGCCGCGGCAAAAGAAGAACAAGAAAATCCCGAAACCAGATTCTGCAAAAACTGTGAGAAGATGAAACCTCTAGACGAATTTGTTGGAGTAAAGAACAAAGGGTACGTGAAATCGTGCAAAGATTGTCGTGAGACGTGGATCCGTAATGACAAAAAACGTGACAGAGAGCACCGGAATGCGTTAGAAAGAGAGGCATCTAAAAAACCCGAAAGAATCGCAGTAAAAAAAGCGTGGGAAGAGGCGAACGCCGAAGTCCGCGAAAAAATCGGCAAAAAATCCCGATCAAAACGAGCAGCAAAAGATATTGACGGATATTTGCAACACAATGCGAATGTGATGAAGAACTGGCGCGATAAAAACCCCGAGAAAATGGCAGAGGCAAACCGAAAACGCAGAGAAAGCATTGAGGCACATTTCAAAGTCTATCAGAGGTCTGCACGCCTAAAGAAACTTCAGTTCACTTTCTCAGAAGAGGAATTTAAAGAGATGGTAGTACAACCGTGTTATTATTGCGGAATCTTGGACGAAAAAGGGTTCAATGGTATTGACCGGATGAACCAAACCGTAGGATACATTCAATCCAATGGAGTCAGTTGTTGTGCTATGTGCAACTGGTTGAAAGGGTCGCTGGATTCCACCACATTTATCAAGAGGGCGAGGCATATTCATTCTTTCATAACAAATACAAACAACGCAAGACACCCCGAGTGTTTTCCCGACGCGAAATGTGTGTCTTATGCATCTTACAGAAGTCGCGCGGAAAAGAAGGATCTCGAGTTCGCCATCACCCACGACGATTACAAATCTATTATTTTGCAGGATTGTTATTTATGCGGCAAAGAATCAACAGATACCAATATAAACGGCGTTGACCGGGTGGATAACAACGTCGGATATACCATTGCAAATTGTAAGGCGTGTTGCAAGGAATGCAATCATATGAAGAACTCGTATGCATTGGAAGACCTACTAGCAAAAGTCGAGAGGATACACGAAAACTGGAACAATAAAACCCTACCCATTCTACCCGCCCAAATTCATTCGATTGTACAGATTGCAGAAAAAATGACCAAAGACGAATTGAAGAGGGAAAAAGAGGAGAGGAAACATCGTGCACTGAAAAAGCACCAGGATTATTTGGCGACTGTAGAAACATAAACAATCCATTCTATTTGATTCATAACCAATCCAATAGAAATCCATAATGCGTATCCTCGTGGGAATCCTGACATCGAGCAAACCCGACTTAGCGAGACTATGTTACGATTCCGTCGCCTCTCAGCACCCGTCCCAAGACATCGTCGTCATCGTCAATTCCACCAATCCCCATCATCTGGAAGACGTCCGCTCCCAGATGCCCCCAGGCACCAATATCCAAGAGACCGAGAGTAACGGCAAACCCGGCAAAGGACACAACAGCGTTCTCCGCTATTTCCAGCAAAAACCTGAATACGATTATTTGGTAATGGTCGACGGCGACGACTTCCTCTACCCACGTGCCTTATCCCGACTCCAACACTATCTAAACTACGAACCCGACATCCTATTCATCGCATTTCACGATATTTTGCTGTCCGAATTATGCCCAAAAGACTCGAATATACCCTTCATCACATTCCGCAATAAATGCTGTTTGTCGTATAATGTCGAGGCGCTCACTGTCGGTGAATGGCACCGGGTCAAAGGTGCAATCAATCCTTTTAACCGCGATATCAATAACATGAATACGTATGCCCGTCCGTTCGCATTTTCACGGAAATCGCTCGAATACGACATCTATTACGACGAGAACGCCGCACTATATGACGACTTCATCGTGTTCTTAAAGGCATTCGAACTCGGCATACTACATAAATTAAATATATTTGCTGCAATAGATACCTATTTGTATCTTTATAATTCGACCTCTCTCGATGCCGCGACAAAACGGTATTTCTTGCCTGAAAATGAACCCGCGCGGAAAAAAGAAAACGAGAATTATCAGGCAAGCATAAAGAACCGGTTCTTGACACTGAAACGCTGGGACTTGACGAAATTTCCTCTGCTGGAATTAGGGCAGAATTCGGAACCGGACGATTTCTTAGTGAAATGCAAATTCGTCGACGACCTGGCATCGAAAATCCGACTTCAATTCATGGTCCCGCAGCGAGACAATATTGACCTTATTTTGCAGCATTGCCGAGAGGTTGGGAATCAGGTGTTTTATGACGATTTAATTGCTACATTGGAATGGATTGTTATTGACAAAAAATAAATATTATTACCGCACAATACTACTTAAATAAAACGCTACAAAAGACATATCGATTCCAATAATCCATATGTCTTATTACACTTCTTACGCGAATGCAAATACACAAGACGATTTGCTTCTCAACAATCTGATGCGCTTCTACGAAAATCCGCAGAACATATCGAAGATAAAAACGATTGTCAACGGCGAATCACGGGTGTCGCTCCGCATCATCGACTGGTTCGTGACGAATTACGCCAAAAAGTACGACACCGAATACACGATTCGAATGCGGACCGGAATCCTGAAAGACCTTATAGAAGACTGTTCGTTCAAGGTCTATCATAGGTATAAACTGCAGTTAAAAGCATATAGTAAACGAAAATTCGACAGTTTTTGTCGTTGGGAGCGAATTTCGATACCTGTCGTCACAAATGGGGTGGAATGTCTAATGGAAACCACCATCGGTCAACTGAATTTCTTCAAGTGGGCGATAGATAATCAAATATTGGACTTTATCGAGCGGAATTATGAGGAAATCGAGAAGGATATGAATAGTCGCAATAGTTCGAGTCGTCGGAATACGACTTCAAGTACTGAGAGTTCGGAGACGGGGTCCGAAGAGGCACAAACACCACCGAAAACCGACGGAAAAACACGGAAAAAACGGCAAGAATTGTCGGTCAGTGCGTCCAAATGCATTAAGAAAGAGATGGTTCAGATTGCGGTGACGTTTGATAGGTAGGTGTGGATGGTTTTGATTTGTGAAGAACTCTGGATGCGCAGCAGTAAGAGTTTATGCGATGCACGAATAACAGCGGGTGTTTCATTTGGGCGAATAATGCGAATCGGAGAAGCGTGTTTTTCGGCAAATCGTGTGGGTCGTACTGAATCCCCTTTTTCGCGTGTTTTTCTCCTCTCCGTTCTAAACCGCGTAACCTCTCGTCGAATGATTGTAATGTAGTATTTTTTGCTATCGATTTCATTTTGGTTTTTGTGTATTGTTCTACAAAAATACACAAAAATAATCAAATTTCATTGCAATACACAGCAAATATATTGTGTGTGCGTATTTTATAGACATAAATGAAGTTTTCAAAAAGCAGTTTAATGTATTCAGTTGCTGTGATTACCTTTTTTACAGTTCTTATATTCGTAAAAAGTGACTTGAGAACCGAAATAAAAGAACAGGAGGGTCATGACAATTATATTATTTTTCTAACTCTTATTTTGTGGTCCATATACTTGTTGTCGTTTAATTACCGCTAATTTGCGAAAAATTTAGTGTCTTTTCATTTCTGGTTTAATTCAGTGGCATAGCACGCTGATTCGGGGTAGGTGTGAATTCGACAGGGACAATAACAGGTGCTTTATACGCCACATTAAGCGAATTCAACTGGTAAACATCCGGCGCCACGGGAGCACGGGGTTCTACCAGATTCGTCGACCCGATACCGAATAATTGCGACTCGATATCCGCGGAATTCGACGCTAAATTCAACCCGGCGGTTTTCATCCCGACCAATCCCTGACCCGGGAAATAGGTGGCGGGTACCGTCCCATAGAACGACGCCTTCTCAAAAGACATATAATCATTTTGCTGGTTATTGATTTGCTGCTCGGATGCGTAATTTCCGGGTGTATTTCGACTTCGGGTAGATGCCATTTTATATATACTGGGAGATATATTTTGATATTATATAATGCCGCGTAAAGATAAGTGTTTTTCGAAGTGTAGAAAGCGCTCTAAAACGGACTGTGACCCACCTGAATGTCGATACATGAACGGCAGCAAATATAGTTACTGCCGCCTCTCATTCACCCATAAAATGAACAAGGATTGCGTGCCGGAATTGCGAAATCGAAAGAACGCGAAGAACGCCGGACACGAAGTGGTAGGCGTTCGAGGATTCGCTGGAGAGATTTCTGAAGCACATCGGAGGGAATCTCGTAAGTCGAATAAGACAGCGAAACGATACCGTTCACCCGAACCAGCAATGGATTTACGCCCGACAAAAGATGCCATAGCAGAGTTTAGGAAAAAATACTTGAAAACCACAGCAACGCGCAAAATCGGCAAGTTCCTGAGGAAGCACGACCCTCGCGTAAGGTCGAAATTTTTGCAGTCTGTGTGCTCTGATGCCGGTGTCTGTATCGCGTTCGGAAAACACGCCGCAGCAATTCGCAAACATTTCGACGACTTCGACAATTTTGCGATGCTGTCTTTGCCCGCCAAAACGATCGGCAATGTCAGTTCAAATGGGTTTGTAAAAGAACTCACATATATTCACCGTGGGTATGTGGCAAATGCAGTATTAAAATCCGCGTCAAAAACAACAGCAGATAATTTGCTTTATGAAGCACTAGTCGGGTTCCAACTAAATAAATACTCAACCAGATTCCCGTCTTTCCTGGAAACATACGGTCTCTATCAGTACAATACCGACGGGGTTGCCTATAGTGCGTGTAAAAACAGAAAAACCACGGCACCGGCGGTTTTATCCGCTGGACTAACCCGTGTCGCTAATAAACGGTCGGACATTGATGCGCCATTGATATCACTTTCATGTAACAGTCCCGTGTCAATGTCTGTGCTTATTCAACACTTGAAAGGTGTAAAAACCATCGAGGATAAAATCAAAGACGCGGATTTCAATTCGTCTAATGATTTGCTGTATGTCCTGTTCCAGGTATATATGACACTTGCATCGTTGTCGAGCGTTTTCACCCATTATGACCTGCATTGGGAAAACGTGCTGGTGTATGAACCCGTAGCAGGTAGTTATATCGAGTACCACTACCATATTGAAGACAGAGAAATCGTGTTTAACTCGCCATATATTGCAAAGATTATCGACTATGGGCGGTGTTATTTCAAAGAAAATGGTGATACGTCGATAGTCGGAAACAGCAAATTGTTTTACGACAAAGTATGCAAGATGTGCAAACCCAACTGTGGGGATAATGTGGGGTTCAGTTGGTTGGAATATAGAAAATCGAAATTAGCACAAGCAGCGTACATCAGTAGTCAGGTTAACAACCCTAGTCATGATTTGCGGTTGCTTTTTATGATAAGCAGTAGTACAGCGTCGGGGATACCACACGGACTGCGAGATTTGCTAGGTAAGGTCCAATACGGTAAGGGTGTTGCCATGGTTCTTGAAGAATACGGAACTAAACCGAATCCTACATCTGGATTACCCGGCAAAATAAACAATGTGGCAGATGCGTTCCAGGAACTGCTCGAATTGGTGGAGGATGTGGCAAATGTCACGATGAATACTCGAATATATGCGAAGATGAAGAAATTGGGCGAATTACACGTTTATGGCGATGGACGGACGGCGATGAAGTACGTTCAATCGCCGTAAAAGTCGACTTTTTACAGGAAAACCCCCGCATTATTTAGTCTCTATCCGGTCAATCAATTTCTGGTAGACCTCGTCCTCTTGGGCACTCCACACCGCAGGAGATTTCGAATAGTTCGCATATATCTGAAAAAAATGCGCCAAATAGTCGTAGGAGAAGAGGACGGCGAGACCGATTTCTTTATCTTCGGAGAACATGAGTGCCGCGGCAGCGACGTAAAGACGCTGGAATTCGGGTCGTGATTTGGTCTGTTCGTATACGCGGTCTAAATATTTTGCTATTGCTGCGGAGTCGTAGTTGTATTCGTCGATGGTTTCGGGGGAGACTTTGGGGTCAGTGGGGTCGCATCGGATGTCTTCGGTTTCGTAGAATTTTGCGGGGTCCATTTGGGTAAGGTGGCGGAGGAATGCGCGGTATGTTTGGTCCGAGTCGTACATTTTTTATATGTGGTAAAAAATGTGCGGATGTTTTTATATGGGTTTATTTCTTCATTGAACGCTTCTTTTTTATTTTCATTCGACTTACGAGATTCCCTCCTCTGCGCTAAAGAAATATCTCAAGCGAATCCTTGAACGCCTACCATTCTCCGTCAAAACTGCCTCCGTCAGTTTCTCGGAGAATCATCCAATTCCGAGTGCTCATTCTTCGCTCCGGAATTGTCCAAATCATTACTGGTATCTGACCCCGATGAATTAATCCTACGAATTGAAATATTCGTTGGTTTAAAACCGCATATTTGGTCGAGCATCCTTGGCAAATGCACCATCTTGCGCCAGTTCCCGTGTCTGTACACCCCCTCGCACCCATCCTTCTAAAGCGCTCTCCTCAATTGTATTGCGAGTATCCGTAACCCGGTTCTTCATCTCGGCATCGAGAGGATACATAGTATAGTTCATAAACGACTTCGACATGATGGTCGACACACTCTTCTTATCTTGACTATTTTCTCCCTGCAACATCTGTGCTTCTAACATAGGGTCGCAAGACCCTCGTCCTAAATACGGAATCGTCAGAAAAGCGCGTTGGTTCAACGACAATTTCTCTAAACTTCTCTCCTGCTCAGTTTTAAGCAAAAGATTCGAGTCCATATCCACTAATCCACCAATCAAACCGGGACCATTCATGGCACCGGAGAACATCACATTCGGTTGTTGTGTGGCGAAATTCACGTGCCCATTATCAGCGGGTTCTGCAAAATAATTCGACAACATGTAACTCGAATAACGAGTGTTTTCCATGTTTCGCTGAGTATTGTCGACATTGTCTAAACCAATTCTGCCATTATTGAAAAACGAAAAATCAGTCATTTGTATTAGAGGCGTATTAATATATTATTACAAAACATATCCTCCTATCCAGGGTCTTTGTCTACGTCAATGTATGGCGCATTGCCGCGGTATTTCGAGCACAAGCAAATTTGTTGCCTTCGGCGCAAGATATCATGCTTCCATAGCAAAACTCCGCGAATGCCTGTTGGTCGTCCGGCGTCAAGGTCGCCGGGTTCGAATAGAATTGCCTCATCGACTGCTCAAAAGTCAACTGTTCGCCTAAATCCTTGAACAATTTGTCCGAAATATCGGGTTGGTCGGGATTCGCATTCATCACTGCCTCTCGCGCAGCATCTAATATTGTCTTGTTCACCTTTTCATTGTAGGCGGGCAGCGCGGGTTTCTTCTTCGGATTGCCCGTCACGTCGGTAATCAACACATTGCTAAACGGGTTTTGTGCGGTGGGTTGGTCGAAGACTTCCATCGGCGTCAACAGCGCATCGGCGTCGCTCCCTAAAGCAAACAGTGCCGGGTCGTTGCTCGCATTCTGTCCGTCCAGTCCAGTAAACGCATCGCGCCTCGCGTCTTCTTTTTTCTTGTTCAATACGTAGTAATAATGCACTAAATAAATCGAAAACATGGAAAACACGCCGAATATAATGCTCCGAACCGTTTTTGTGAAAAAATAGACCACTAATGTCAAGATAATCACCATTCGACTGATGGAATTGAGTTTCTGGTTATAGGACATATCGCTCGCGGGAAACAGTTCATTTATCTGCGAAACATTCAGCAAAATATTCGGGTCTTCTGACCAGAATGGTATTTCTTTTGGCGATACTTGGTCTTTCCTCGGATTAGGATTTAATATGAGTTCGTCTTCATCATCTATGTCCATTATGTTTTATATTATCTTGCGAGATTCCCCTATGTGTTTTTCTACTATAGGATTTACGGACTTCAAATGCGAAGTGACTAAATCCGAAATTTTCAGGAGTGGAGCATCGAATGAAAATGAAAGTGTTATATTTCTTTTCGTTTGATGCACCTCTTGTCGATTTGAATCGTGTCGCATTTAACATCTTGAGGAATGATTTGCAGAACACATTTTGCCTTGTTTCCGTAGAGAGGAACGACGCACCCTTTGTCCGTTTTTCTTGTCCGGCGGCATTTCGCTACAATCGGTTTTGCGCATCGTGCTCTAAAGTGCTCGTACCTCTCACGCACCTGGTCGTAGGTCAGTCCCGATTTTTTGCCGAGCATTTGATTCACCGTTTCGTGTAGGTCATAGACATATCGCGAAAAGGTCTCCCGCGATTTCATTTCCGAAATACGGAGAGGCATTTTTTTGAAATTCGACACCAGATTTTTGCGGCATTTACCGCAAGGTAATACGTACTGTAATTCCAGGACGAAATTCCGGTAATGGCGTTTATCCGCAGCAGTAGGATTGACGGGATAGTTGAAACTCATGGTGTGGAGATAGTGCCAAATACCCGGACCCCATACCGTCGTTAACATGCCGTCATTGCTATTATAATCCGCGGTTCCGTATGTACGATTTTTGATGGTTTTCCGCATAATTCCAGTTACAATATTATCGCATTTTTTGCCGCATTGGAATATTGCGCGAAATATCCGATTTAATTGTGGCAATATTATATATCAACTCACCCCATCCGTAAAATGTCGGTATTAATGGATTTGCTATATTTTCGATTTAAGCGCTATTTGCCGATGATTTACAGCACACTCGCATTTGCTATAGTGGTCTCAATATGCTATTACGCGTATGCCTATATTTATGTGCCACATAAGAAGGAAAAACCGTTCCAAGATGTGGCGAATGCAAACCCATCTGGGCGAGTTATTAGCATTTTTCTTTATACGGTAGACTGGTGTCCGCATTGTAAAAAGGCGACACCGGAGTGGCAAATGTTTAGCGACCAATATAATAAAACCTCTCTAAATGGATACCAAATCGATTGCCGCGTGGTCGATTGCACAAATACTGACGACCCAACCGTAAAAGGTCTTATTTCAAAATACGGTGTAAAGCAATATCCAACTGTATTTGCAACTATGCAAGGCGCGGATGGCAAAGAAACTCGTATCGACTACGAGGCGAGTGTGAAGAAACCATATTTGGATAAATTTGTGACTAGTCTTACCACCGAGAGTGGTATGTAAATCCGAAATTTTCAGGAGATGCGACGCAGGAGCATCGAATGAAAATGACATAGGAAGTTTCGCAGGAAAATGGTTGTTATAGGATTTACTTCCTTCCGTCACTTCCTTCTACTAAGTCCGCAAATCCTATAACCTTTTTGTACTTTTGCCATTCTACTGCCCCTTGATTGATTTTTTTCGCGCGCGATTCTTTCGTTTTCAGTGCTTCGTATACCTCCCAAACCGAAGTGACTGTGTCTACGAACTCCATAGTATATTTGCTGCTGGGTGGTTTTAGTATTAATTTATCTACCGTTTTTGCGATAATATCCAGCAAATAGTTCGTGATGTTTTCGTATTCAATCTTGGGTTCGTCTGACACGTCAGGGGCGTGTATTTTGTTCATTCCGAAGATTTCGTCGGGATTTTCGACTTGGTCGATGCATTGTTGGAGAGGATAGTTGCATAGAAATCCGCCGTCGACGTACACTTTCCCGCCCACTCGATTTGGTCTAAAAAGGAGAGGAAGTGCGCATGAACTATATATGCAGTCAACCACCGTCCATTCGGGATGGGTTTTATACGAGAGGTCGACTAAAGTGTAGGTGTTTAGATTAGTGGTGTAATAGTGGGTTTCAATACCGGTGAATTCGTAGAACTCGCGAAGAGTGACATTTAGAGAAAGGTCGACTGACCTTAGAACGGGCGCCACTACCAATTCGACTGTTTCTCTTCCGCAAATACCGACATTCGTGTATGCTTTTAGAAGTCTGTCTGGCGAGAATCCAAATACGGTTTCCCATGGGCGTTTGATGCAGTAATCGTCATAGGCATCCCAGTCGATATGTTTTATCATCGACATTAAGAATGCGAAAATGGCGCCGCATGATACTCCGTGAATAGATTGGATGTCATTTATATTCCAAAAACCGTCTTTGTGGGATTCGCGGAGAGCACCGTAATAGGCAATGCCGGTTCCTCCTCCTCCGGATAATACTAAATGGCGAATCTTTGGACAATTCCTATGCTCATTCTTCGCTCCTGAATTGGATGATTCTCCCGAGAAACTGACGCAGGAAGTTTCGCAGGAGAATGGAAAAGATAAGAAGACCTCTGGAGAGCGTTGTTCGCAGGAGTTCGGTGGTTTTCCGTCGACGTGTTGAGAGGGTTCCGGTTCCATTTACAATAAACTACTTTATTGTCAATGTTTTATGTGTTTTGCTGCAAAATAAATACGCCACTAGATGTTATAGATGTCTGTGTTTTTATTTACAGAAGACGACGACAATGTCCGCAAAATCAATATTGACGAATTGTACGAGAAGAAACAGCAGCGTGATTTGAAACAGTTGAGCGTGTTCAACAAGATTTTGAATCGAATCAACAAGAGGATAATGACAACCTCTCAAATGAAACGCGACGATAAATATATTTGGTACCAGGTACCGCCGTATATATTTGGCGAACCGATATATGACCAGACGGATTGTATTGCTTATGTGGTGACGAAATTGGCAGAGAACGGGTTTTACGTCAAGTATATTAATCCGGGGACGCTGTTCATTAGTTGGGAGAATTGGGTGCCGACTTATGCCCGGCAAGAAATCCGGAAGCGGACAGGATATGTATTGGATGAGAAGGGAAATGTGGTTGACTGGGTGGAAAAAAAAGATATTAGTCGAGAGGATGAAGTGCCATCGAATGACCCAAGAAGTAATGGCGATAGAACTATTCAATTGAATGAGCAGAAGAAAGACGGCAAAAAATACACGCCGATTGCGCAATACAAACCTACCGGTAGTTTGATATATGGCGATGCTTTGGAGAAATTGGAGAAGCGGGTTACTTTTAGGTAGATTTTTTGGAAATCGACAATTCCGGAGAAGAATGATTTTAATTCGATGCTCCTGAAAATTTCGGATTTACTACCTTCCTTCACTTCGCATTCGAAGTCCGTAAATCCTATAAATTCAAAACCGGTAGAGGATAAATACATTGCGCGAATACTTGGTCGCAAGGATACAATACGTCGAAGTGTCCGGGATTTCTATATATAAATATGATTGGGCGATTTAAAAAATATATATATTCGTTTATAAATTTTATTTTTTGTTTGTTATTTCCATTTAAAAAAGTGCCGTTTATCAACACTATGTTTAATTGAAATAAATAACAAATTATTCCTATGTAGGATTCATCCATATCTGTTGTTGGGTCACATATAAGAGTTCGGATAATTTCATCCCAATTAGTTATTGTTAAGTTATGGGTTGAAGGTAACGTATTTTTTAATTGTGCAATCGACTGTATTACAAGTTGATACCAAGTTTCAATAACTGGACTATAAATTATTTCAAAATTTCCGTGTGTATCTAACAAGTCGATTTTAAGATTTTTGCAAAATTCACATAATATATCTTTTCTTAAAATGTCACCCAATATAGTAGATTCAACCAAAATTTGTCCATTACGGTTATTAGTAAATGTCGGTGTTCCCGTATTTAAATCATATTCTGTAATGTATAAATTAGATGAATCTTCAGCAATTCGAGTACCGTTAGTTCTTTGATGTTCGGTTTCTGTATTATAATATTTAGAATCATTGTCAATATCTTCTGTCCCGAACAATTCTAAAACTTCTTCGTTTGCATTAACATTTGTTTTATCCGTAATTTTTTTATTTTTTAAATTATAACGATTATCTAGTTCAATCTTGTCAATTATTCCACCAAATATATTTGCGTCGACTGTGTTATAATTAATAATCCACCATGCAACTGCATTCATAAGACAATTTCCGTTTCCTCTTATTTTTACGCATTTAAAACAATCTAACGCAAAATCGCGGTACATTTTATTAGGAGATTGTTGGTAAACTAAATTGCAATTATTGTCTTCATCAACGGCGATAAGTCCTAATTTTATTTTGGTAGTGCTATCTAAGAAACTTGCATTTTTTTTAAAATCAGATATATATGCTTGGGTGTCTTTAATAATATTCAAATTAGTGCGTCCATTTTCTAAATCAAGTAAATTGTGTTGTAATATTTTTTGAATTAAAATATCGGTTTGTTCATTAATTTTAGTTTTTGCATTATTCAAATTTATTTGTGTTGGAGAATTTTCCATATCGACATATACAGGACGCTGAGACTCATTCTCCATTAATATGTTAAGTTTATTTGCAATCGAACCACCAATGTTCTTATAATCATCTGGAATTATATCAATGCCGACGGATGTGTCATAAACAGAGAATGTAAGTGCTGCTGAAGGTGCTGCTTGTGCCAATGATGGGTTTGCTGCTGCTGCTGCTGCTTGTGCCGATGATGATGGGGTTTCGGGTGCTGTTTGTGCCGATGATGATAGGTTTTCTGGTGGTGGTGCTGGTGGTGGTGATAGGTTTGCTGGTGGTGGTTGTGGTGCAGATGATGATATGTTTGCTGGTGGTGGTTGTGGTGCAGATGATGATGGTTTTGCTGATTCTACCGGAGTAGACGTTTTTGCTGATGCTGATGCTACCGACGTAGGTGGTATTGCTTCTGCTGATAATGGTGATGTTGTTTCTTGAGAGGTGCCTTGAGAGGTTTCTTGGTCTTTTAATGGACTAAAAAATGAACTTACATTTCGTTTGGTTATGCCTCTAACCCTAACCTTTTTCGTTAACTTCTTCAAAGATGAATAAATTGATTTGTTTGCACCAAATACATTTCCCAACCCTTTATTATAAGATTTTTGCGTATCGTCGCCGTTTGTTTTTATAAATTCAATTATATAATTTAATGCATTTTGTAATAACACAACTCCTCCATCAAGAGACACAAAACTATTAAAAAGTGTGTTGCTGTTATCCAAAATATAATTTTTATAAGCGTTTTCAGTCTTTTTGTCTATTTTGTGGTTAGTGCAATTTGTATGCATTAAAAACAATGCATAATTCGAAATATGCGTTTTAATCTTATCTACGTCTTTAATCTTATCTACGTCTTTAATATTTTCGGATAATGTTGTTTGCACATCCGCCGCATGTTTAATACACTCCGATATAATGTTTTTCGTATATGGGTGTTTAGTCAAAATATACCTCTCGATATAATCGTTCACTTCATTTGACGAAAACTGGTCTCGTATTTGCAGCATAAATTTGAGACTTCTCCCACTATACATATCGAACAATTGTTGCAGAAAATCCGGACTTTCACTACACGCGACAAACTCCTTTTTAAATACATTGAATACTGGCAATAAAATAGACGCCGTTATTCGGTCGCTAATAGAAGGTTCGTCGCCAATTTTTTTGGTCATAAAATATTCGGAAACGCCTTCCGCATTTAAACCAGATTCGCCCTTTCTTTCGTCACAACATTTATCTAATTCCGCATCTTTTCCGGTTAAATTGACCGGGTTGGGGTCGATTTCTTTGTAAATAGGTTTAATGTTGTCATTACCGATTAGTTTAGACGGTACATTTCTATATGAAAATAATGTAGATTCAATTGGATCATACAATTCGTCAAACACGCGCTCTTTTAAAAACTTGGCAAATGTATTAAAATTCCGCAAAATATAACTTTTCAATATATTTGCTGCCCGTTTGTCGGGAATACTTTTACACATCCTTTCCAGAAATAGTTCATACTGTTTATTCAATTTGGGTTTAATAAATTTATTGGATTTGTCTAGTTTTAGACTATCGCAATTTACTTGCAAAAATACTTCTTTAAATCCTTCTTTTATAGCGGCGGTTTTTGTTCCATCTAAACTGATGTTATTTTGTATTAATAGTTGAAGTTCGGTTTCTACATGTCCTTTTATTTCTTCCCAATTATAAGTGGCGGGGATATGTTTTGGCATTCGTTTGTCCGGTTGTCCGCCGCCTTTGGTCTTTCCTTCGGTGATAGTATTATCGGTGTTTGTTACGGTAGGATTAGCGGTGTTTGTTGCGGTAGGATTAGCGGTGTTTGTTGCGGTAGGATTAGCGGTGTTTGTTGCGGCAGTGTCGGGGTCTATGGTGACAGGAGTAAGCGGGTCAGTGGTTGAGTTTTCTTTTGGTTTTACGAAATTAATAAAGTGTTGTAAATATCCAATTTTTATTCGATTCTCAGGAGTTTCAGGAGATGAAGGAATCGCATCTCCGGGTCTTTCGATTTGTTCCGACGGTTTTTTATATGTTTCAAAATTTCCTAATTCGTCTAATTTTTCTATAAATGATTCATATATGCTTTTGGGTTGTGTCGGGTCTTTTGCCTCTGATTTAGGGTCCGGGTCCGGACCTTTTAACCACCGTTTGTTTCTTTTGTATTCTTCAATTTGATTTATAGCACTTTGACCTAATATAATTTTGCGTAATTTACCGACTAATTTATCGCGATTTATGATTGCATAATTGCATAATATTTTGGAAATTATACCTTCATGTAAGTTATACACTTGTGAAACCGTAGCAGAGCGATTTAAAGAGCGTCTTTCGAAGTTTTCAATTGCAAATAGTTGACTCTTGTAATTAATTAATTTTTCAAAGTAGATTGCATTGCGGGTTTCTTCTTCTTCTTTTTTCTTCTGCTCGGTTTCAGATTCAGATTGAGGTTTGGCGTCATCGGCACCTTCTTTTGTTGTAGGGTCACCTGATGGTTCAATGTTACTTCCTGGTGTGGGGGTACCTTCTGGTTTTGGTGTGGTACCTTCTGTTGATTTCTTTTTAAACATATCACCAAAACCAAAACCTCCTACGGGTTGTTTATTTCTTCTGGATTCACTGGAATTTTTGGTGCCGCCAGCAAGTTCACCACGATTTCCGGCGCCGTCCGTTAGTTCACTCAGAATTTCGGTGCTGCCAGCAAGTTCACTAGGATTTGCCTTGTCGTCCGTTGGTTCACTCAGAATTTCAGTGCCGCCAGTGGATTCACTAGATTTTTCGGCGCCGTCCGTTGGTTCACTTTCCGTGTCTATATCCTCCTTATTAAGCAATAAAACGATGTCTTTTAAAATGTCTTTTAAAAGATTGTCGATTCGTCCGGACAATGCAGCATACCAAGCATCGCATATTTTTGCATGTATGTTTTGTTTCACGACTGCATTATTGCTGTTTTTTTCATAATATATTTGCAACAGGTCGATTTTAATTTGCGCTTTAATTTTTTCAGGAGTATTATCTGGGTTTCCATCAATGTATTTCGTGTTTATTATTTTTACGATTTCGTCTCCAATATTTTTTGCATTTTCTTGGACATCACCGGTTTCAAGCAAATCATATGCTTCGATTTTATTGCTCAAATTGGCATATCCTTCTTTTGCTCGTTGAATTGTGGTTAAGGGGTTTCCAATTCCTCTTAATGCTTGAGCACCCGTTAACGCGAGTCCTGCCATTATCTTATATTATCCAATTAGACTCAAATTCGACCAATATCTTCATCAAAAAATTGAAGTTTATATTATTTATACAACAATATAAACATAAATAGACAATAATAAATTAGACAAAAAATACACAAAATCACACCTAACAATGCTGTCAAAAGAAAAAACGAAAAAACGCAGAAACGTATTATCTTCGTCTGAGAAGGCAAAAATGTGGGACGCATTTACATCCGAAACTTCAGCAGCAGGGTCAGCAGTGAATTGCGTATACCAATCCACCTCCACCACAAAAGTATGTACTAGTTGCGGTTCGGCGCTCATGGTGATGGAAGACGGGTTTCCTACCTGTCTAAATAAATCTTGCGGTATGGTCTACACGGACACGCTCGATTATTCGCCGGAGTGGCGGTATTTCGGCGCGGACGACAAGAATGCCAACGACCCGACACGGTGCGGAAACCCGATTAATCCTCTCCTAGAAATGTCGTCCTATGGTTGCAAAGTTATTCATACTCCGAAATCGTCGAAGGAGATGATGAAAATCGGTAAGTGGATTGCGTGGCAATCGATGCCACATAAGGAGAAATCGCTCTACGACGAGTTCCAGTTTATCACCATCATGGCACAAAATGCGGGAATCAACAAAATCTTCATCAACGACGCAATGGCGATTCACAAGGATATCAGCGAGCAGAAAATCTTCCGCGGAATCAATCGCGATGGTATTAAAGCAGCATCGATTTATATTTCTTGCCGCCTAAATGGATGCCCACGGACTTCGCATGAAATAGCAGATATATTCAATATTGACAAGGCATCTGCCACTGCGGGATGCTCTACTGCGGTCAATATATTGAATAATATCGAGAGGGGAGTGGCGACCGATGCACAGACCGACCTGTGTTTGACTAAACCTAGCGACTTCATCGACCGATATTGCAGTAAATTGGGAATTCCGCAAGAATTAGTAATGGTGGCGCAGTTTGTCACCAAGAAGGTGGAAAATGGTACGGTAAAATGTAATAACACTCCGCATTCTATTGCTGCTGGGGTCATCTATTTTGTTGCGCAGAACTGTAACCAACCTGTGTCAAAAACTGACGTACGCCGCGTATGCGGCGTGAGTGAAGTGACAATTAACAAATGTTATATGAAAATGCAGGAAAATATCGAGCAATTATTGCCGAGCGTGATACGTGTCAAATATTCCGCTAAAGTAAGTACATGAGTTATATTATTTTTGTTTTATTGTCGAGAGGATAATATATAATGATAAGCGATAGTGAAAATAGTAAATCCGAAATTTTCGAAATATGCGACTTCGTAGAATCGAATGAAAATGAGCAAATGGAAGTCACATGTGAAGAAGAAGAACCCCACATCTCGTATGAAATCGTATACACCGACCTCGACGAAAATTGTGAAGAAGAAGAACCCCAAATCTCGTATGAAACCGTATATGCCGACATCGACGAAAATATAACATTTGCGAAGAACACCGGACACGAAATAATAAGCGTTCGAGGATTCGCTGGAGAGATTTCTGAAGCGCCGTGGATTGAATCTCGTAAGTCGAATGAACAAGTCCATTCTCCGGCGAATCAAGGATTTACGGACTTCGCATGCGAAGTGCCATTTTCATTCGATGCTCCTCTCCCGAAAATTTCGGATTTACTACCTTCGTATGCGAAGTCCGTAAATCCTATAGAAGGTAGTAAATCCGAAATTTTCGGGAGATGCGACGCAGGAGCATCGAATGAAAATGTCAAACCCCTCACACCTACCCTCGTATTTATTGTGCCGTATCGCAACCGCGAACCCCATCGCAAAATGTTCGAGTCCACTATGAAAACCGTGCTCCTAACCGCTCCCCCCCATAAAATTTTCTATTTGCACCAAAAGGATAATCGAAGTTTTAACCGCGGTGCCATGAAAAATATCGGGTTTTTAGCGGTAAAGTCTATGTACCCAACGGACTACCAAAACATCACTCTCGTATTCAACGACGTGGACACGATGCCAGCAAAAGGTACTCATTTAAATTACGAAACATCGAGAGGCGTAATAAAACATTTTTACGGATTCGATTATACTCTCGGAGGCATTGTCTCAATAACCGCGGGAGATTTCGAACATCTTAATGGATTTCCCAACTTTTGGGCATGGGGATATGAGGACAATTTGCTACAAACGCGCGCCAACAATCACGGTATCGTTATTGACCGTTCACAATTCTATAAAATCGCCGACCCCCATTTGGTTCACCTTGTCGACACCCCTGTTCGAGAGGTTAATCGTTCGGAATTTGACCGGTTTCTGCAAAATACCACAGAAGGTATTAATTCGATTCGAGATTTAAAGTATGAGGTTAACGACGAAACCGGGTTTGTTGATGTATTGCAGTTCAATACAACAGCGGAAGAGCGACTGGAAAAAAGAAAGAATTATGATTTGCGAAATGGACCGGCGCCATTTAAAGATTTTGTAGCGCGAAGAGGACGCCAAGCACCTCTCATGAGAATGCATTTTTAACCGACCGCCAGCAAAATAAATTTCATGGTTATCCCCGCGTTAGTGGCAGTTTCCCATACGCCGGATATTTTCAACATGCACCTTTCTTTGTAAATATCCGCAAATGATTGTCTTGCTAATTTATTATCTGAGTTATACTTAATGACTCCGCTTAATAACTGGGTTTTTAATATATAAGATGCCAATTTCGACGGACAATGGCACGCAATATATCGGTCAACGATTTCCTTCTCTATACTGCACAATCGGTCTATCAAGTCTATATTATTTGCCGAATTTAAATTGAAATGAATCGAGCGCCGGGTTTGGACAATTCCGGAGCGAAGAATGAGCGTAGGAATTTGATGATTCTCCAGAGAAACTATAGAATTTACGGACTTCGCATGCGAATTGCCAGAAGGTAGTAAATCCGAAATTTTCGGGAGATGCGACGCAGGAGCATCGAATGAAAATGACGAAGGAAGTTTCGCCGGAGAATGTGGCGAACTTTTGTGTAAAACCTGTGCCCAATTCTTGGTTGGGGATATAAACACCTGCTCTTTCGGCGACAAGTCGACTTCAAAATGTATATGGAGTCCGTTCATTTCAAATTCGGCGGTCGAATATATGATTTTCATAAAATTGCCATCCACTATTACGTTTTTCCGCTTTTCCGCAAAAAATATATATTGCGGATTTACGACTTTAACCGGTATAGACAGTTCCATTTTGTGTTACTTATATCAACTCGTTATCTTTATCTTTTTATTGCAGATTGTTTACATACGCCGATAGAGTTGAGAATGCGATGCAGTCATTCGGATTCGGATAGTTTTGCGACAGAAACAAGAGAGGACTTTTTGGTGCAACTTGGTTTACTTTGTTTAAATACTGTTGATATCCCGACGCGAATTTTCCGATGGTAGTTGTTATAGCGGGCGTTTCTGTTCCAGATGTCACCGACCCATTGCTCTGAAAATACGCACAAAATCGGTACATTTCAAACGCGACACTCATCATTTGGTATAACCATAGCGAATCCATTGTAAATGGCGAACCGATTGACAGAATATTTGCAACTTCATTGGCGGATAAATCCGCCTCCAGTTTATTGGTGGACGCCAAGTCAGCAATAGTATTTAACACAAACACGACGCTATTGAATGTACCTTTATCGCTATTTGTCAACGATTGTGCGTTTTGCCAGTATAAATTGGACAATTTATTTGCTAAAAACCGCGGTTTTATTACACTATAATACGCGTTCTTAAGTCCGAGCAAAACCGCGCTTTTGTTTTTATTTTTCTGTATTTGTTGCAAGAAGTACGCAGATAGACCTTTTCCGCACTGGCGATTTTTTAATTTAGAATCTATTACAAAATACTTGGACCCGTTGTAAATCGCGTCGTCGATTAATATTGCGGTTATTGCGTTCCATTGAGTCGCAATATTGGCGTCAGACATTTCACCGAGTTTGGCAGCGTCGAACAGGTCGCCATATAACGAATCCATAATCTTAAACATACTGGCATTGCTCGAACTATTGTATCCTGTGGCGGTATTATACATTGTGTAGATTTGCAGTTTAGTGTAAGACATCGTATAATCTCCATTCGCGCTTGATGTAGGAGCAGGTGTGGTTGTTTCGGCGGGTTCGGTCGTTGGTGCTTTGGTTGTTTCAGCGTAATAGTACTCTGGTGTTTTTTTTGGTGTAGATAACGGAGCAGTCGTGTTTGCTGTTGTGGTGGAATACGGAGCAGTCGTGTTTGCTGTTGTGGTGGAATACGGGGCGGTCGTGTTTACTGTTGTGGTGGAATACGGGGCGGTCGTGTTTACTGTTGTGGTGGAATATGGGGCGGTCGTGTTTACTGTTGTGGTGGAATACGGAGAGGCGGTCGTGTTTACTGTTGCGGTGGAATATGGAGAGGCAGTCGTATTTGCGGTCATGGTGGAATATGGAGAGGCAGTCGTATTTGCGGTCATGGTGGAATATGGAGAGGCAGTCGTATTTGCGGTCATGGTGTCATCCGACGCGAACGATTCGCGAATTTTAAGTGTACTTGTGGGTTTGGTGGTTTCACTTGTTGTAGGCATTTGAGGCGATTGCCCAATTAATTTACTATCGACTTTGATGAACCCACATGCAGATGAAATATCAACTGCTAAATCGGCAAGACCAAATGCGATGTTTAAATTAGGTGACGCACTGCTTGGCGAATAAGTATATTGCGGATTTTCGAATCCTTCTTTGTATGTTGCTCTCGTCCATGCCCAGTTTGCTATCATATATAACAAAACCCCCGACATCAAAGCAAATAATATTAATATGTACAGTGGAATCTCTGTTTTCATTTAATGTTTATGCGTTATTAATAATAATGAATATAATATTTTGGTATAATATAAATGTCGGCATTATTAAATCATAACGAACATCCGGAAACATCTTGGAAAGGTCGCACTATTAATCAAATAACGAGTTCATTTCAAAAAAACGGTAATTATGTGGGTACCGTCACCAGCACTAATATTTTTCGCGCGCTTCCTCTCAAACTATATCGCCGGGAACTCGCGGCAAACATTCCAGTACAAAAAGAATGTCAGCATTCCCGGTATTCGACCAGTATTGATGTATTCAACCAACCCGGTGGTAGCGTCATTTTGAGCGTAAATGAAGCAAGTAAAGACGTTTTTGGGCAATTAAATACTCTCGAGTATTCCGCTCCTGGAAATTTAAACGAAACATATGGTTGCAAAGGCGCAGCAACCTCTTATAATTGTGCAGAGAAAAACGCGAGAAGGCGGTGTCGAAGTAGCGGAATAATAAAACGGGTTTACGACCCAGCAAAATCGGAAATTGCCTATTTCACCAACACGAACCAATATTTAGTAAGCAGAAGCAAAACATTTTTGCAGAATCAGTATAGACACGTTAGAGCAAATGACATTTCGATTGTCACTAATCCTCTCATCAATAAGGAAACCTATTCCCCGAACGGCATTTCACATTGCCCGAAGGCGTCTATTGTAGAAGGCGCGAATGTGTTTTATTATTACTGGATTGATTCTAGTGGTGAAGCGGGCGATTTTTCTTCTAATCAAAAACGGTACACAGTTACCATATCACCAGGAAATTACGACGTGCATAGTCTGAACGCGGCATTTCAAGATGTCATGTATCGAAACACCCATTATTTTGTTTATGCGCCGACACACAGCAATGTATTCTTGATGAATATAATTTATAATAATACCAATAGTTGCGTCGAAATACAGACATTTTCGAGCGCGCTTTATACAGGTGCGAATTTTACCAGACCTCTCAATGCTTCTTGGAGTATACCCACCACACATGTGGTACCTGTTTACTATATTCCGTCAACTGGTATGCGAAATATAATCGGATTTAGCAGTGGGTTTTATCCGAA